>Ga0208562_1000027_pt1 | contig 168692 bp, 112 predicted proteins | sample June2015DPH_16_1_3_FD_184715 | JGI IMG/M metagenome (GOLD analysis project Ga0208562, IMG submission 184715) | Peatland microbial communities from SPRUCE experiment site at the Marcell Experimental Forest, Minnesota, USA - June2015DPH_16_150... | ecosystem: Environmental > Terrestrial > Soil >... | reverse complement strand
GGCCGGTAACGTTGGGGTCGACGTTGCTCACGTCCACATCGTCTTGGATCGAGGTCACATCGGTTTCATTCCGGCTGACCACGTTGGCCTGAAGTGTTGTTCCCACCACCCCGATGACGGCGGTGGGAGTGGTGGCGGTGAACTTGCCGCCCGCTTTAACCACCTCCGCCCTCACCTTGCCGGCGGCAATTTCGATCTGGGTTTGGTGGCTGGTGGCGTCGTGGCTTTTGATGGTCATCTGCGAGCCGGCCCCCACAAAAAGCTCCGAGCCGTCGGTCAGTTTGATTCGCACCCGCCCTTTGGCCACTGTGTGAACCGTATCCTGCCAGTAGACGTTATCATTGAGGTTCAGGGGAAGATTGGTTTGTGCGCCGCGATCGACCTCCCCTTTCGGCATTTCGCCCGTCACGCTGCCGGCCAGTTGTCCCCCCGCCTGGGGAAGGCCGTGTTCCAGCCGCACGGTCTTGCCGCTGCGCACCATCACTGGCGCGCCTGCGCCATGGATCTCCGCCTCACCTTTATCCGCGATCACCACCGCCGAGGCGTTCACCGCGGCAATGCGACAGATGCTGGGATAGTCGCCGCCGCCGCGCACCAGGACAAACGCTCCCGGAAGGTTGACGCGGGCCGGTTCAGCGCGGTTGGTCCGCACCACGACGGCGCCCTTGACCAGGGTCATAGCGGCCGGGCTTCCCGTCGCCGCCAGCGCCAGCTCGGTGTTCTCCACCAAGATGGCCGCCGTGCCGCGCAGGTTGAGATAGGCGCCCGAAGCCACGCCGGTGGACACCACGTCGCCCGCGAACACCGCCTCTTTGGCGATCACCGGCTGATGGTCCACCAGCACGTTGCCTTTGGCGCCCACGATCGAGCCCACCACTTCCGCTCGTGACAATTTGCCCGCCCCGAACCCATTCCCTGCCAACCATAAAGTTGTCCCTACTATGATGGCCATACCCCGAGGGTTTAGCATTTCGAGCCTCCTTCGTCTTGTGAAGTGGCGAGTGGCAAGCAACGGCAACGGGGTTCGGGATTCGGGGTTTGGGGTTCGGGTAAGAAGGGGACCTAGCCGTACTTCTGCGAAACCCGAACTCCGAAACCCGAATTCCTCCTCACTTTCTGCCTTCTGCTACTCCCCACTCCCTATTCCCTATTCCCACTCCCTACTCAGTGCACGGTCAATTGCAGCGTGCTGTTGTGGACGATCTGAAGATCGGTGCCCGCCACGTTATAGGTGGCGGTGACGATCAGATTGTAGCTGCCCGAGGGCGTGGCGTTGGAGACGGAAGACTGCGGCGCCATCCCGCCGCCGCACGCCGCCCAGGTGGCCACCATGGCCACCATCAGTCCCGCCGCCATCATGGCCAGGCGCAGGCGGACCGGGCGCCATGGCCGAGCCTTAACGTAGGCTAGCGCGCTGGCCAGCAACGCCAGAATCACCAGCCCCATCGGTCCGCTCGGAGTCCCTCCGGGAACGCGCCAGTTGCCTCGCGGCGGCAGGAGCGACCGAGCCGTGGTGGTTACGGTGACGGTTAAATTCGCCGGGTTGGTGTCCGTGAAGGTCACCGACGGCGGCGAAACATTGCACGTGGCTCCCTGCGGCGCGCCCGTGCAGGCGAGCGAGATCGACCCTCGCAAGCCGTTCTGCGGCGCCAGGGCCAGGGCAAAGGTCGCGGACTGCCCGGCCGAGATACTCTGGCTCGACGGCGCCGAAGTCAGGATGAAGTCCAGGAATTTAACCGAGAGATTGGTCAACAGGTGCTCGAGCGCGGCATCGCCGTGCACTTGGAAGGAAAGCCCTCCGCCCGTGACCGCCTTCAAGTTACTCAGCGTCAGCGTGCTCGGCTGGCCGGCGGTGACCGTCGCCGGACTAAACGTGCAGGTGGCCGGATTCTGATTGGTGCAGGAGAGTTGCACCGTGCCCACCGCACTGCACGCCTGATGCGCCACGGTGAACGTGGTCGTGTCCATCCCGCGCGGCACCGAGGACGAAGGCGAGTTCGAGCCCAGGAAGCAGGGCGCCAAGCCATTCCCCGCCAGCGCCACGGTGTTCGGACTGTTCGCCGCGTTCGAGGTTATGGTAAGAGTTCCGGTCTGCGCGCCGACCGTCGTCGGTGCGAAAGTGACGGTCACGACACAACTGTTTCCCGGCGCCAGCGATGCCGGACACGTATTGGTCTCAGTGAACTGCCCGCTGACCGTGATGCTTGAGATCGTCACCGGCGCCGAGCCCGTGCTCGTGAGCGTCACCGTCCCTGGCTGGCACGTCTGGTTCACGTGCGTGTCGGGCAATTGCAAGCTGTTGGTCGAAAGTGTGACGGCTGCACCGCTGATCCCCGTGCCCGTCAGAGTGATGCTTTGCGGGCTACCCGAGGCGTCGTCGGTGATCGTCACCGCGCCGGTCCGCGTGCCCGTGGCCGTGGGCGTGAAGGTCACAGGGATGCGGCAACTAGCGCCTGCCCCCAGCGTTGAACCGATGAGCAATTGACAGGCGATCGGCCCAGGTGTGCCTGGAAGCGCCACAGCAAAATCACCGGGGTTCGCTCCGGTAACAGTAATGCTACTGATGGCCAACGCTGCGCTGCCCGTGTTGGTGAGTGTAACGGTCTGCGCCGCGCTGGTAGTTCCCACGATCTGGTTCGCGAACGTGAGGCTGGTGGGCAACAGTGAAACCACCGGAGTAACGCCTGTCCCGCTCAGCGAAATGGTCTGCGGAGTGTTCGAGGCGTTGTCGGTAATCGTCACCGTTCCGGTCCTGGTGCCCGTCGCGGTAGGCGTAAAGGTCACGGAGATCGTGCAATTGCCTCCGGCCGCGACGGAAGTACCACAAGTGTTGGTCTGAGCGAAATCACCGCTGGCCACAATGCTGGTGATGGTCAAAGTCGCGGCTCCGCTGTTTGTGAGTGTTACGGTTTGCGCGGCGCTGGCGGTTCCCACGATTTGATTCGCAAATGTCAAGGAGGCGGGCAGGAGTGATACTGCCGGGGCAACGCCAGTTCCGCTGAGCGAAATCGTCTGGGGACTGTCGGAGGCGTTGTCCGTAATCGTCACCGCGCCGGTCCTGGCGCCGGTTGCGGTAGGCGTAAACGTTACGGAAATGGTGCAATTGCCGCCGGCTGTGACGGTAGAGCCGCAGTTGTTCGTCTGCGCAAAATCACCGCTCGCCACGATGCTGGTGATCGTGAGATCGGCGGTCCCGGTGTTGCTCAGAGTGACGGTCTGCGCCGCGCTCGTAGTTCCCACAAGCTGGTTCGCAAAAGTGAGACTCGTCTGCCCCAGCGAGACCACCGGGGCAATGCCAATCCCGGTCAGGCTCACACTCTGCGGGCTGCCGGTGGCATTGTCGGTGAAGGTAAGCGTCGCAGTGCGGCTTCCCGTCGCGGCAGGCGTAAAGGAAACGCTGACCGAGCATGTGTCGCCGGGGGCCACGCTCGCGCCCGTGCAAGTATCGGCGGTCTTGGCGAAGTCGGCGGCATTGGTTCCTGTTATGGTAACGCTGCTGGTGGTCAACGGCGCGGTGCCGGTATTGGTTACAGTCACCGTTTGCGCCGCCGAGGTGGAGCCCACTAGCTCAGTACCAAAATCCAGAGCTGTTGTGGAGAGCGTGGCAAGCGTCGCCTGTAGGAAGAAGGAAACTGTGTTGTCCTGGAAGTTGGGGACGCCAACGTCCAGCCGGCCATCGCCGTTGAGATCGCCGATCGCGGCCCAAGTAGGCACGTGAGCGGTAGGAGTATCGTTGCGGGCCTGGAAGGTGCCATCGCCGTTGCCCAGCATGACGGAGACCGTGTTGTCTCCTTCATTGGCTACCACCAAGTCCAGTTTGCCATCACCGTTGATGTCGCCCGTGGCCACAGAACGCGGGGAGAGTCCAGTGGCTGGCGTCGAGCTGAGGGCGAAGTTGCCTTGCGAATTCAGCAGCACGGTGACGCTGTTATCGACCATGTTGGCCACAGCCAGATCCGGAACGCCATCGCCATTGAAGTCGCCCGCCACAAGAGAGGAAGGACCATTGCCAGTACTGATGAGGGAGCCCACGGTAAACTGTCCGTTTCCTTGCCCCTGTAGGATGTAGACCCCATTGTCAGTGTAGCTGGCCACGGCCAAATCGAGAATGCCGTCGCCATTGAAATCGCCTGCCACGAGTGATGTGGGCTGGTTGATACAGCACAAGTCGCCATAGCCCGAAGCTAGCAGCTTGGCGTCAGCATCCGCTTGGCTCGCCGCCGCCGTGGCCGCTTCTGGGAGCTCGTTCTTCGCCTTCGGGTGATCGGCGGTCGAGAATCCCGATCCCACGCCCGGGGCCGTAAATTTCATGATGTTCGCATACTCCTCCTGCGACCAGGGGTGCGTCGCCGCACCCGCGCCGAGCGGGGCTCCCGCCGCCGTCGGCATCATCGCGATCGTCTTCCCTTTCGCCACTTCCGTGGTTCGCCCCGCCCCTTCCACTCGTAGCGTTCCTTCCTTGCCCTCGGCGTAGTCTTTCCGGGTGGAGGTGCTGCCTGGTGCTCCCGCACTGGCCCCGATTGGGCTGCCCCCGCCATTGCCGAACCGGGAGAAGGTGCCGTCACCATTGCCAACGAGTAGAGTAATCGTGCCGTCACTGAAGTTGGCCACTGCCAAGTCGAGGATGCCATCCCCATTGAAATCACCTACGGCAATGGACTCGGGCTGGCTGCCGACATCGAATTCGGTCTCGGGAGCGAAAGTGCCATCACCATTACCGAGCAGAATTGAAACCGTGCCGGCGCTGTAGCCGTAGCAATAAAAATCGCTTCCGCAAGAGTTGACTACCGCCAGGTCGAGGTTCCCGTCGCCATTGAAGTCGCCTACGGCGGCGGCCACAGGGCCATAGTCTACGCTCGGAGAGGACTGAAGGGCGAATCCGCCCGCGCCATCGCCGAGCAAAACTGAGACTGTGCCAGGCGAAAGGCAGGTGAGGTCGGAGCCGCAACTGTTTACGACTACAGCGTCCAGTTTCCCGTCGTTATTAAAATCGCCGAACACCACCGCCTGCGGTTCGTTGTCCGTGCTCAAGTCAGCGCGAGTGAATAAGAACGAAGCCGTAGGAGTGGTGACCTGGAACGCGACCGGGTTGGACACTCCAACTTCCGGGCTAACGCTGGGATTGACTACCGTGACCACGGCGGTGCCCGGCGCCGCGATATCCGCTGCCGTGATGGAAGCTGTCAGCCGGTTTCCGCTGACGAATGTAGTGCTGCGTGGGCTGCCATTCCAGTTCACCACCGAACCAGCGACGAAGTTCGCGCCATTCACCGTGAGCGTGAATGCAGATCCGCCGGGAGCGGCGCTGGCCGGCGAGAAGGCTTGGGAAACGAATGGAACAGGGTTTGCGCCTGCGCCGGTGAGACTGATGGCTTGAGGCGAGCCGCCACTGCTGTTATCGGTTATGTTAACTGTGGCCGAACGGGGGCCGAGGGCCGACGGCGTGAAAACGATGTTGACCAAGCAGTTGCCGCCAGCCGCAAGACTGAATCCACTTGCAGGACAGGTGCTGTCCGCGGCAACACTGAAATCACCGGCGTTTGCACCCGTGATGCTGATGCTTCCGACCAGCGATGCGTTGCCGATGTTGGATAAATTCGCGGCGTTTTCCGGACCACTGGCGCCGGGGGATTGGTTTGCAAACGCCAAGCTGGTGGGTGAAACTACGGCCCAGGCAGTACCGGGGGCGAAAACTCCGGTGCCTGTCAAGGTGACAATCGCCGGGCTGCTGCCGGCGTTGCTGGCGATGCTGACTGAGGCCGTTTCAGAGGCAGGTGGGAAGGACGGTGTGTAAGTCACATCGATGGTGCAACTCGCTCCGTACGCCAGCGTCCCACCGCCGTAGGGGCAGGAGGTCCCGGTAGTGGCAAGCGTGAAGCTGGTCGCGTTAGCTCCCGAAATGCTGACGCTTGAAATGTTCAACGGTATGGACTCGCCGCCGGAATTGGTCACGGTCGAGGAGAGAACGCCGCTGGTGGTGCCCAAAATCTGATTGCCGAAGCTCAAGCTCGTAGGCGACACCATAGCCACGGGCGCCTGTAGCAGGACGGAAACCGAATCACTGCTCTCATTGGCCACGGCAAGGTCGAGCCGCCCATCGCCGTTGAAGTCCCCCACCGCCACGGAGTATGGGCTGTAGCCAGTAGCTGGAGACTGAGCGCTGGCACTAAAGGTGCCATCGCCATTTCCCAGCAGAATGGTCAAGGTGTCGGTGCCGTAATTCGAATTCGCGATCGCCAAGTCCAACTTCCCATCGCCGTTGAAGTCTCCCAGCGCCACCGAATTCGGGTTGGCGCCCGTGGCGGGGGAGGCAGCGGGCGTGAAGGTCCCATCCCCGTTCCCCAGCAGAATAGTCACGGTGCTGCTGTAATAGTTCGCGACCGCCAAGTCCAGCTTCCCGTCGCCATTGAAGTCCCCTACCGATACGGACACTGGCCCGGAACCCGTTGCTGGAGATGCGGCGGGCGTGAATTCCCCATCGCCCTTCCCCAACAAAATGGTGACGGTGTCGCTGCCTTCATTCGCAACCGCCAAGTCCAATTTCCCGTCGCCGTTGAAGTCCCCCACCGCGACGGACCATGGGTAGGTGCCCGTGGCTGGAGATTGGGCGGTCGGCGTGAAGGTCCCATCCCCGTTCCCCAGCAAAATGGTTAGGTTGTTGCTGCCTTCGTTTGCAACCGCTAAGTCCAAATTCCCATCGCCGTTGAAGTCCCCCACCGCCACGGAGTATGGGCTGTAGCCGGTAGCTGGAGACTGAGCGCCGGAAGTGAAGGTGCCATCTCCGTTGCCCAGCAAAATCGTCACCGTGTCGCTGCCGAGGTTGGCCACCGCCAAGTCCAGCTTCCCATCGCCGTTGAAGTCCCCCACTGCCACGGAATACGGGTTGCTCCCAGTATACAGATAGGCGCCGGCCGTGAAGGTCCCATCCCCGTTCCCCAGTAGAATGGTCACGTAGTAACTGCCATAGTTCGCGACCGCCAAGTCCGGCTTACCGTCGCCGTTGAAATCACCCACTGCCACCGACACTGGATAGTACCCCACGCCAATGGGCGAGTTAGGCGCGTTGCCGAAGAAAACAGGTGACGCAGCATTCGCGATCGGGAAATAGACAACATTCGAGGTGCCGGATGTGGGGTTACTGACAGTGACGGCAGACGTCCCGGCGGCGGCGATGTCAGCGGCGTTGATAGTGGCGGTGAGCTGCTTGTTGCTGACGAAGGTGGTTGTCCGGGGGCTGCTATTCCAGTTCACAGTCGCGCCAGAGAGGAATCCGGTACCATTGACCGTGAGTGTGAACCCCGTACCACCCGGCGCCACGCTAATGGGCACGAGAGGTTGGTTGATCAGTGGCACTGGAGTGGAGCCTACGCCAAGGCCGGTTCCAGTGAGGCTGATAGTTTGTTGCGGCCCAGTCACGCTGTTGTCATTGACGTTAACGACCGCCAAGCGGCTGCCGGCGGCCGAGGGCGTGAAAATAACATCGATGGTGCAAGTCGCGGCTGGGTTAAGAAGCCCGCCCGTGTATGGGCAAGACGACCCAGTGGTGGTCAAAGTGAAATCGCCACTATTCAGGCCCGCGATGCTGATGCTGCTCAGGGTGAGAGCGGTATTGCCGAAGTTGGTTAATGTCACGGATTGGCTCGAACTCGGGACTCCGATGCTTTCGTTGGGGAAGTTCAAGCTTGAAGGGGAGAGGCTCGCCAGGGGGCTGGGGCTCGTTCCCGTTCCCGTGAGTGTGAAGCTTTGGGGGCTGTCGCCGGCATTGTCCGTGATGGTGACCGCGGCCGTTTCACTGCCAGGAGGAAGAACAGACGGTGTAAAAGTCACGTCGATGGTGCAAGTCTGATTCAGCGCCACCGTTCCGCCATTGTACGGGCACGATGTGCCGGTGGTGGCCAAGGCGAAGTCGTTGCTGTTCGTCCCACTGATCGTGATACTGCTAATGCTCAAGGATGGTGAGGGTGCGCTGCCCGTATTGGCCAAAATGGCCGACATGACAGCACTGGTGGTGTACATCGTTTGAGCAGGGAAAGTGAGCGGAGTAGAAGAGAGCGTAACCGCGGGTCCCTGTAAGAGAATCGTCACCATCCCGTCATAGGTGTCGTCAGCGACGGCGATATCGAGCCTGCCGTCGCGGTTGAAGTCAGCCAGCGCCAGGGCGGCAGGACTGTAACCGGTCGTCGGTGTCGCCACCTTGGTGAACGCGCCACCGCCGGTCCCCAGCAGAATGGAAACGGTAGAGTCGTACGCATTGGCGACCGCCAAATCGGGGATGTTATCCCCGTTCAAGTCACCTATCGCCACATCGCTAGGGCTAGAGCCTACCTGGATGCCCGATACATCGGTATTGAAGGTACCGTCTCCGTGACCGGCCAGGACAAAGACCACGTTTTGGCATTGGTCGGTGATGGCCAAGTCCAGGATTCCATCGGCGTTCAGGTCGCCCGCCGCGATCGCGAGTGGACACTCACCGATAGAGAACGGCGACTGCGGCGCCTGGGCGAATGTGCCGTCGCCATAGCCGAGCAGAACTGAGACACTGCCGTCTTCGGGATTTGGCACAGCGATGTCGAGCAACCCGTCGCGGTTGAAGTCTCCCACCGCCAAACGCGAAGCGTAGCGTCCGACCGCGGGCGAGGCAGCGAGAGTAAATGTGCCGTCGCCGTTGCCGACCAAAACGGAGATCGAGCCAGCCGCACAATCGCCGGTGTTGCCACATTGGTTGACTACCGCCATATCGAGCTTGCCGTCGCCGTTGAAGTCTCCAACCGCAATGCCATAGGGGCTAAATCCGGTGTCGGGCAGAGAGGCGGCGGTAAACGTTCCGTCTCCAATCCCGAGGAAAACGGAAACCACCCCAGCCTGCCGGCAGGTAATCTCCGAGCATTGGTCCACCACGGCCAAGTCGAGTTTTCCATCACCGTTGAAGTCCCCGACCGCCGCTCCTTGCGGGAAGTAACTGGTGGTGAGAGTAGTCTTCAACGTGAATGTGCCGTCGCCATTGCCGAGCAGAATCGACACCGAGCCGATGGGCGCGTCCTCACACGAGGAGCTGGAGCCACAATAGTTGACCACGGCGAGATCGGGAATGCCGTCGCCGTTGAAGTCTCCCGCCACGACCCAAACCGGGAGCTCTTCTACAGCAATATCTGTCCTACCGGTTCCGATCGAGGTGGTGGGAGCAGTGATGAGAAAGTACGCGACATTCGAGGTGCCGCCACCAGGAGTCGGGTTCACCACGGTGACCGAGGCCGTGCCAGCGACCGCGATGTCTGTGGCGTTGATGGCCGCCGACAACTGACTGCTGCTGACAAACGTGGTGGCCCTGGGGCTCCCATTCCAATTGACGGTTGCAGCGGAGGCAAAGCCCGTGCCGTTCACGGTGAGAGTGAATGCGGCTCCGCCCGGTACCGCGACGGCAGGAACCAACGGCTGGTTGACCAGCGGAACTGGGTTCGACACCCCGTCGCCGAAGGCTGCGAGCGAGGCGAGCTCCAGGAAAACGCAAACGGCAAGAGCTTGAACCGCGCGCCGACGTGAACGTTCCAAGAAGAGAAAGTTATTCCGCCAAAGCACGATGACCTCCCCGGACATATGAATTCTGTCTGAATGAGAGCTGCCGCTAATCGCCCATAGATACGACTCCGCTTACCAAAAGTCAAGCCAACTTTTTGGGGAGCGGGGAACAATGTGCAAAGTTTTTCGCTCGGCGGGTCGGCCACCGCAAGAGGCTATGGTTGTTGGGTAATAACAATTACCTGACTGATTTGAGAAACGCAGTTGCAATTTCGGATAGTAAGTCAGTGCGCCCAATAAGAGCAACGAAGACCTCGGTCAGGGCGGGGGGTGACGCTGCCGCCTTGCAAGGCCCTCGAGGGCTGCCAGCCTTCGCGAGGCTCGGATGAGTCAACAGAAGAGCCAGCGGCGAGAAGAGAATTCCAAGGTCCATATACTTACGATGTATTAGTATATAAATAATATGCGGCCAATTTCTGCCCGCGAACGTAACTAATGCAACTTTTGAAACTTTTGAAACTAATTTTTTTATCTGTTGGAAATAATGAACTTGCGCAAAAATAAAATTTGCAGAAATTTGCGATTTTGGGAAAAGTGTGGCATTTTGCCCCACCGATTCCATTTTTTGTAGGGCCTCAAAATTTTAATAGTTCCCAATAATCTTCCCACGCTGCTTCCTTTTGACGCCGCGATTCATCCCGGATTTCGAAGTTAGTGATTCACCCTTGTGTTCTAACCCGTCAAATTGACCACGAATTCCAGAACCCTCCGCAGGCGTTCCGCCCCACAGAGTTCGGGTCACTGGATTCCCTGTGGCCACCGGGTGCTGGGAAGCCCCGATCTGCGCCGTCTCCATCACCAATACCGAGTGGAGGAGTCAGCGACATAAGAGCTGAACGTAAATTCCCAACAATAAGATTTGTTGCTGCCCACCCGTGCGCGATAGCTTGAATCATCGAGCTGATGAAAGTCTGTGACTACTGTCACCATCAGGTGTGACGCGACGACAGAGCCTCGGGCCGGTCAATTCCCCCGCTGTTCACCCGCGATGCGGTGGGTTAGGACGGCTACGCTTTCGATACCAAGCGGCGTGTGTCGCGAAAATGAGGTCGGAGCGCGAACTGCCAATGTAGCTGGTCGACCTTGCTGAGAAACTGAGCGAGTCTTGGTCGGGGCGCGCGGATTTGAACCGCGGACCTCTTGCGCCCAAGTTCTGAGTATATCCAAAGCAAGAATACGCCAAAGTGGCGTTCGGCCCTGTAAACATGCGCCCTAGGGGCACATTGTCTGCCTGACTCCTGATTCAAGCATACTCCAGCAGGCGGCAGCTTATTCGATGGGTTACGTCACAAAGCACGTCACAATCCTCGTCGGTGCCCGCCCCGTACTCGACCTTGAGTTGTGCGGCTTTTCCTCAACACCTCAACCGATGCCTGAACGGCAGGTCTGCAGTGGGAAATCTGCATGTTACCCACGAAATGGAGTTCACCTCAAGACATGCTTCGAGCGCGGAGATCGATTTCGTAAATGGCAGCGACGGTCACGCGCTTAACCGCGACGAGGGCGACGTGATGTTCGGAGGATAAACCGGACTAGCTTCCTCGGTGTAGCGGCAATTGGATGGGCCTCTCACCATTGACGAGGCCACCTAAGTATTCCGTTGGATTGATGCAGGGGTTCCGAAGGTATTACCCTACGGTCGTCGGCGACTCTTGGCGGCGGACAAATGGCGCGATTTAACGCGGTTACTTGAAGAAGATGTACCTATTTTGATTGCGGAGATAGAACGTCTGCACCGGGAATTGGCCGAAACGAAGCACGGCGAACGGAGGCCTCAGTGTACGTCGCCAGTAGTTCCCCAGCCTCCCTCCAGGGATCGCAGCGAGAACGAGTTGTTAACCTCGCAGGAGTTTGCGCGCGCGATAGGCGTCACAGTAGCTTGCGTCCGGAGGTGGAGGCTAGAGCGAAGGATCAGAGTGGTCCAGATAGGTCGCTTGGTGCGGGTACCTCGCACTGAGGTCCACCGGCTTATTGATGAGGGCACAATTCCAGTGCGGCCCGCTCGGAGCCAGCCCTAACAGCCCGGCGGACCACCCCACTGCCCTCGACGTCTCCGACGCCAACGTCTACTGCATTCGTTCTTAGCTTAAGCTCAGCACAGCTACAGATGATCCATTTCGCCCTTGACAGGCCCGACAAATTATGGTACAGGTATGTTCTGTGAACGGATACTCTACGGCGCAGATGGCGCGGCTACTCAAGATTGGACGCCAAACGCTGCACCGCTGGATTAAGGATCGGCCCTCGCTGGCTCCACGGAAGAGCACAGTGGGCGGTGTTGTCATCCGCCTTTGGACCGACCGTGATGTGGAGAGAGTTCGGAAGTACAAGCAGGAAAACTACCGCAAGGGTCGAGGGCGCAAGCCTAAGCGCAAGCGGTAGGCAAAAAGCGGGACGCGCCGGTGCTACCAACACCGAACGCGCCCCTGACCAAAGTCGCCTTTGGGGAGGCAACCGTCGCTAACATCGAGAGTAACACTCCATCTGTTCCATCTCCAATTTCCTCAGATTCGAATCGGACCGTTAGAGCGGGTCTGTATGCTCTGGTAAGCACACATAACGGGCAGAACCCTGAAGTCCAACTTGCCGAACTACGCTCCTACTGTGAACGCCAAGGTTGGAAAGTGGCCGACGAGTATATCGACGCAGGGGTGAGCGGGGCCAAGGAGCAACGGCCGGCACTGAATAAGCTTCTGACAGACTGCCGGAAGCGCTTCATGGATGCCGTGGTCGTTTGCCGTTCCGACCGCTTTGCTCGCAGCCTCCGCGAACTGGTGAATGCCTTAGAGGAGTTTCGTGCTTTGGGAGTCGAATTTGTCTCCTTACATGAGGGCGTAGACACGTCCACACCGAATGGCCGACTGATCTTTGGGATCTTCGCCAGCATCGCGGAGTTTGAACGGGAGTTGATACGGGATCGCGTGCGCTCCGGGATTGCCCATGCGAGGGCCGAAGGCAAAAGGCTCGGCAGGCCGCGGGTCATCGTGGACGCTGCCAATGTGGCAGCCATGCGCTCCCAGGGTCAATCGTGGAATGAAATTTCAGCGACGCTGCGCATCGGGCGAGGAACAGCGCAGCGGGCCTTTCACAGCTTGCACCCAGATTCCGCATCAGCAACTTGCTGAACTCTTGGGCGAAGTGAGATTCGCGAGCGGCACGAGCAGAGAAAGATCGCTGCCTCGTTAGTGAGCCAGATCTTGATTAAGGCTCCAGGCATTCCCGCCACGGTCAACGAAGGGTACACTCCGGGTTCGAACGAGAGTTTACTAAGTTCGAACTTGAAGGCCCGCACCGCTTCTGTTATCACCTTCGCATGGACATCGGACAAAAGCTTCACGAACTGCGTATGGCAAAGAGCTTCTCCCAAGGCGACATCGAGAAGCGTACAGGACTGCTGCGCTGCTACGTCTCGCGAGTGGAAAACGGGCACACTGTTCCGAACCTCGAGACGCTACGGAAATGGTCAGCGGCGCTGGATGTCGAGATGCACCAGCTCTTTTTCGAAGGCGAAGGCAAGCCTCAGGCTGCGTCTCAAAAGGAAGCAAGCGAACTTGGTCGCCAGGAACGCCGCCTAGTCGAAGCCTTTAAGAACCTCGATAACAAGGATAGAGAATTTGCGGTGGCCTTGGTGCGAAAGATGTTAAAAGCGAATAGAGCCGCAAAGCGATCCGGCTAGGCGCCAAATGGCGCGCCATCCCAGATTTCGCAATGGGCCGCCGAAGATAGCAATCCTCTCACATTCGAGGACATCGCCGCTGACCCATTCTGTGCGACACCAGAGCGGTCCTTCAGTGGTGCCTCACAGCCTTATAAACGCCAGGCACTGGTTTCTTCAGTTTGTCTTTGCCCCGGCTGACAGATACTTGTCATCAACCCCAGCCCAGTTGGATATCGAGAGGACGACGCCGTAGAAACAATCATTGACCGCGTGCAGAGTCTGCATGTAACTGGTATCAAGCGCAGGGCCCACCCATTACTTCTGAGTCGCCGACGATGCAGGAGTTTAGGGACTTCGGTCTACACAACGGCGTAAGTGAGTACTTGACGGTTGTGGGCTGCGGCGACAAGAACGGGCCAAATTTGGGCAGCGCGCTCGACTTTCGTCATGCCAGCCTTCCCTCCCGCCGTCTAACGCTCGGCATCAGCCGCGGCGGAGGCCGTCGGCTGCATCGTCTTGTTAGCCCCTTCCATCAGGTTTCGATTGGAGCGTTGACCACTAGGACGAGTCGAAGGTCGGTGACGCCCATTTCCAAACAACCGAGTGCTCCCTTCCGACGGAAACGTCCTGTCTAGGGCCGCATGAGTCAATCGTCAACTCTTTTCCTCCCCGGTTCGGAGAGACATCCAGGGCCGCACGTGCTCCTCGCCGTGGTGCTTGTATACATATAGAATCCCTGCGTCCAATTGGATTGGAAACCGAGCGAAACGCTCCTTCAGTGGAACGATGTTATGGCGGTGAAAACGCTTGGTTGGTGAAAAACTAGAACAAAGTCGGTACTGCCACTCGCTGGTCAGCGGTCGCAACTCGATCTCGTATAAGGCGCAGAGCGGCTTCTCCCCACGCAAGGCCCGGATGAAGCCGCCCTTGAAATGTTGGCAATACGAGCAGTCGGGATGACCTTTTCCATTCGGCATCGTGTATCAACCGTCTAGGTTTTGTTGCCAAAGCTTAGAATACGACGTCCAGCAAGGCGTACGTATCGGGCTAACTCTTGTTTAGGCTGACCTCCATAAGACCCTTCCAGGTCGGCATAACGAGAAAGCGCCAATGCCGAGTGCGCAGGACTTCTACCACGCGGTCGTAGAGCCTCAGAGTCGGCTCGCCAGGGAGCAGCCCCAGCGGTGATGGACGATCGGCCGGGGAGTTATTCACGACGCCTAGCCTCTCAGCCATCCTCGGATAGGTGAATGGGTGACTTGATTAGACAACCACTTTACCTGCGATGCAAGTCCAAAATGTCGTGTATCGGGGCCACTCGTTTCATCGTCCTTGGACATTGCGAGAAACCACTTTGTCACCAGCAATGCCACAATAAACCCTCCTAAGGGCCGGTATGCCTACTGAGTAGGCTCACTTAGACCTGCAGTCGGCTTACCACAGATTGAGCCGAAGAGGCAGAATATGAAACGGTGGCCAAGGCTGTCTGCTCGACCTTTCTTGACAGCGAAGCACGATGAATAGGATAAGAAAGGGTACGTTCACCGTGGAATATCGTACCGGTTCCTCATCCACGACCGCGACAGCATTTACTCTTTCGAGCTCGATGCGGCACCGAAGTCAATGGGGCTGAGCATCTTGAAAACGCCATTCCGGGCGCCCCAGGCGAACGCTTTCTGCGAACGCCTAGTCGGAAGCATTCGCCGGGAGAGTCTGGATTTCCTGATTCCGCTGAATGAGAGACACCTGCGGGGAATTCTCAAGGAGTGGGTGGCTCATTACAACCGAGGCCGCCCACATTCCAGCCTGGGGCCAGGCATTCCTCAACCGTCAGGAGGCATTCCGGCTGCACAACTTTCAGGTCATCGTATTCCGTATGGTCAGCGAGTGGCAAAAAGTCCTGTTCTGGGCGGTCTGCATCACGAACACCGACTCGAGAAGGTCGCAGCATGAAACGTGGGCGGAAATTCAGAAGGGCGAGATTTCTTGCGGAGCACAGGGCGACGACGGGAGTGTTGGACGCGGAACCATCTTCCATCGCGCCCCGTTTGCCCTCCCGAAGGATTGAGCGGGCCGCCTCCTATTGGCCGCAGCTCATTCGCTCTTAGACTTAGAATTGCCGCATCATTGTGGCTACGGGATAGAGATTCGCGGCGAGCAAGAATAGCAACAGGAGACAGTGGGGAGCGTAGGCGGCCCAGGGGGCGCAACGCGCTTGACGCGGCGCCAGCCGAAAACCCACATATAAGGAGACGGCAGCGCCCAAGGCCAAAACCGCGACTTCTATCCAGAAGACGGTGGGCCAGGGTAGCCATGCCGCACGGTTGTTGCCTGGAAACCAGCCCACCATCGCCGCCAAGGCAAAGGGTACCGTTCGCGACCAAGTCAACAAACGATCAAGACCGTGCGCCAAGTGGGCGGCCAACGCCAATGGAATGACCGCGTACCCGGAGAAGGAAAAATTCCGCTTGAGCTCCGCGGGGCTTACACTTCCAGCGAGCGCCTGGGAGGCAAAGCTTGCCAACAGTAATCCCAAGAGCGGAGCGGCAATGAACATCGCCAGCAGTGCGGCATACACGAACGGAAATGAACCGTAGGGATCGAGGTGTAGCGCGGCGCTAGCCGCCGCAACCAAGCGGTTCCACCCACCCGCCAGCGCAAACTGCTCGATCAGCACCGCGCCAGCGACCATCGCTGCCAGGGCTGCGTCGAAGAGGCGCGGTTGTTGGATGCTCCACAACTCTGCAGCCGGCTTCCGGGTCGAAACGCGGATCGCATCGCGCGGGCAGTTCTTCACGCAATTTGCGCAGAGCTCGCATGTCCCGGAATCGCCCTTCCCGGAAGCTAGGACGATTGCGCTTTGAAAGCGGACCAGACCCATACCGGCTTGGCACAAGTAACGAGTGGTCGCCTAGTCTTCATCGACGATTCCGCAGGGGCAATCCGAAGTTCTGGCCGAGCGACGGCGGATTCGGAAGTTACTTCCGTGTGCGCGACGATACATCCGCTGAACGGGATCGGCAAACGGACGAAACTGACCTGCCCCCCGAAAACTGGACCAGTGAAAATGAGAGTCCTTCCAGGGTATAAACGGGAACCTCCATGGTCTCGCCAAGGTCCCGCGCGGCCTCAAAGAAGGGAACCGTGGGCATATCATTAGGTTCCCATTGCTGGAAGTCGAGATGGCCGGAGGCAGCAGCCCAGAAGACATTCCCTCGCCGGGCGAAAGGTTCTAGAGCGGATTCCCAGGTTTCCTGTGGCCCGCATCGAACGTAGGGCCGGGGCTTGCCCCGGCCTCCCGGATAGGCCAAATGAGGCCGACGCAAGCGTCGGCGCTACAAAACCTCTTCCCTCACATCTGAACGCTGGCATTCAGCCGCAGGTCGCGCGACGATGTGCCGACGCTGACTGTCCGCTGGCCGCTCGCCGTGACCCACTTGCTGGCCGCCGTGGACCAATCTTGCAACTGCCGCGGCGCAACGTGAAGCGTGACGGTTTTGTTGTGGCCCGCGGGAATTGAAACGCGGTCGAAAGCCGCCAGGGACCGCACCGGGAATTGGACGCCCGAGGGAATCACTCTCGGCGCGCCCAGGTAAACTTGGGGCACTTCGTCGCTCTCCATGCCGCCCGTGTTCCTGATGGTGAACTTCACGTCCAGTCCGCCGTCGGAAGTCTTCCGCACCTGCAAGCCGGAATAGGAAAACGTGGTGTAGCTGACGCCGTGGCCAAACGGGAAGAGCGGCTCGGTCCTTTGCCTGTCGAACCAACGATAGCCCACGTCCACGCCCTCGCTGAAAGTCGTCTTGCCACCCACGCCCTTGTGCGACCGCTCCGGGTGCTTGGGATCGGTGGCCGCGTAGTCTTGCAGGCGCTTCGCCCAAGTGACCGGCAAGCGTCCGGCCGGGCTGGTTTTGCCCAGCAGGAGGTTGGCCGTGGACCATCCACCCTCATCGCCCGGCCACCACATCTCCAACACTGCTTTCACCTTGTCAATCCATGGAAGCGCCACGGGCTGGCTGGTGTTGAGCACCACGATGGTGTTGGGATTGAAGGCGGCGATTTCGTCCACCAGCTTGTTCTGCTCGCCCGGCAGTCCAAACACCGGGTGGAGACAAGTCCAGAGGAAAACGACTGCAACCTTTGCGTTTTTGGCTGCCGCAATCGCTGCTTCATGGTCGGCCTGTCGCTGCTCGGGCGTGTACCAGTTCAGGCGCACCTGCACCGCCGCGTTTGAGCTGTCAGGGCTGATTTTCACTTCAATCGCGTGCGCTCCGGCGGTGAGATGAATCGATCGGCGCACGTTGTCCAGTCCGTCGGTAGTAGGCACAGCGTTGTCTTGATTGGCTTGAAGAATGTCACCGTGCACGCCGCCCTGGAAGGCGCCCGTCCCGGCCCGCCGCTTGCCGTCAATGGAGAGGTTGGCGTTCGTGCCCAGTGCCTGTAAGCAAAGCCAGTAATCGCCGTCGTGCGGAACGGTGAGAGCTCCTTTCCACGTCGCGGTCGAGTTGGCCGGCAGCGCATTGCCGCTCTTGACGGTGAAGTTTAATTCCGGGTCAATTTGCCCGGAGCCGCTGCTTGCGCCGCTATCAATCCGTTCCAGACCCGGCTGGCCGTCGTGGCTCAGCGCGTTGGCGGGAATGGTTATGCCGGTCATGTCATCATCCACAGCGAAATGAATATTCGAATTGCCGGAGATCTTCTTCATCGCCTCCAGCGGCCCCACTTGCCGCTCCGGCAGGCCAACCGATCGCTCGCCGCTGATGCCGATGGCCATCACCTGGCCCGCGCCAGGTCCGATCAGCACTACCGAATCCAGATCGGCGGCCTTCAGCGGCAGCGCGCCGCCCTCATTCTTCAGCAGAACCGCCGCATCCTCGCCGGTCTTCTCGATGATCTTCGCGTTCGCAGCGATGGACTGCTCGGTCACTTCGTGCTTCGATTGGCCGTCGAGATAGCCGAATTGCTTGATTTCGTACAAAACGTGTCCGGCCGCTCGGGTGATGGCAGCCTCATTCACCGTGCCATCCTTCAAAGCGTCGGGCATTTTCTTGGGATCTTCCTTTCGTCCGAAGTCGCTGAAATCGAAGGGCTCAGGACGGGGCTCTTCGGGGATAACCCCAAAGAACATTTCTGAAATGTCCTCGGCAAACTGCTGCTGGGGCGGCGGGGGAGGCGGAACGGGCTCCGAGTCAAAGAAGGAGGGAATCGGGAAACCTCCCGGCGCCGGCGGGCCGGGCATCTCCATGTCCAGGCCCGCATTGATGAATTTCACCGCGTGCGTCGCTCCCCAGTCCGAAGTGACGAATCCCTTGAAGCCGATCTGGTCGCGCAGAATTTTGGTGAGCGTGGAATCATTTCCGCAGGCGAATGTTCCGTTCAGGCGATTGTAAGAACACATGATGGAAGAAACGCCCGCCCGCACCGCGGCGTCGAACGGCGCCACGTAAACCTCGTGCAGAGCTTGATCGTCCACGAACACATTGTCGGAGTCCGTGTCATAGGCCACGTAGTGCTTCACCTGGGCCATCACGTGCTGCGACTGAATGCCGCGAATTTCCGCCGCGCCCATCTGGCCACTCAGGAAGGGGTCTTCGCCGAAGGTGTTGTAGCCGCGCTCGAATTCGAGATCGCGGTCGATGTTCACGAAGGGCTGCAAGGAGACGTCAATGCCGAGCGCGCGCGCCTCGCGGCCGATCACCACACCATTTGCCTCCGCATCCTTCACGCTGAAGGTTGCCGCCACGCCCATGGTGGCGGTCTCCGCCTGCGAAGGATGCCGCGTGAGCACGCCGGGCGGCCCGTCGGCAAAGCGCAGGCCGGGAATGTTCAAGCGCGGAATCCCGCCCAAATAGCCCGCCTGGCCCTGATAGGCCACCGCGTCTTCGCTCGTACCGTGGATGAGCGTCATTTTTTCTTCCAGCGTCATCTGGCTCAGCATCTTGTCCACGCGCGCGTCGCCGGTCACCACCGGGACGCCTTGCTGCGCCATCGCCAATCCTGCGGCGAGCGCAAAAACCATTGCTATCACCCACGCGGCCCCTATCACCGCGCGCCCTGCTGTTGCCCGTCGAATCTGTTTCACACTAACCCCCGATGCCGCACGTTGCGGCGAACAATCTTTTGTCCGGAACTCCTTCTTTAGAATCGTGACTGCAATATACACCCGATGAGCTAGGTGGGAACTATGATATTGCGTTCCGAGCGCGCGATGTGTCTTTGATGGTTTAAACCACCGAGGTTCGCGGTGCTGTCTACCCACTCAGTGCAGGTTCCGAGACGAGGACGGCGGCACGTGGCCAGTGTTCATCCGAGATTGTAGCGACGCGTACTCGCAAGAAATCCTGCCAGCTTCTGAGCCGCAATGGCGCCCGAATCGTGCCGCGGACCACCTGCCCAAAAACCTCACTCTGCTGCCCGCCGCAAGTGGTTGATCCTGTGATGTAAGTTTGCGTAGATTGCCGGGCCCAAAATCAGGTGATTTTGGGCTGTCCGAACCAAGAGTCCCAGCGTTAATCGTTTCTTGCGCTTAGGGGCGACTCGTCTGCTAGGTTTTTGGGCAGGGCTCTTAAAGCCGCTCCAAGCAATTCCTCACTCTGTGCCGTGCGTAGAGGAGTTTGGCTACGCGGTTCGCCACGGCAAGCAGTTGCGTTAACGTAGACCTTCCCGAATTGCTTGAGGCAACCTGTGACAAGAAGCCAGGCTAGTTCAAGTCTTGAGCCAATCGGTCCTTCTCGCAACAGTACCGATCAGCCAGAAATTTCTCGATGTCCTCTCTGCGGTACCGCACCATTTTCTCAGTCTTGAGGAAGGGCGGACTCAAAAGGGACCAATTACACGAGTCTCAGGGGAGCCAGGTTTGAGGGCCTCATCGGCGGGGACACGGTAAAACTCTATATCAAAGTCTACAGATTCTTGTTGTCGTTCGGTCATGATCTGTAGACAGCCACCAACTCGCCGATTTCCGCTCGGGCTCCTGCCGAGCTGGCATCCACGGCACGGTTTAGGTGCCGTGGGCTTGTCCGTCAGGCGCTATACGATTCCGACAAATACGCGCGGCCAGGATTGACCGTGACAAACAAGATTCGGTCCGAGAGGCGCCGGCGATCCACATGCGACATGCCACCATCTTAGCGCCCGCTCCTTCCCCAAGAATTTACGAGACACAATTCGTCCGGTGGCTGCCCGCTCGTCACGCACGGCGCCTGCCAATCATCAGGCTTGAAGGTCCCGGCAGCCGGAGGTGTCGAACGTCGCCGAAACCGGCTTCTCGCAGCCATGCGGCGTATTCACCCTCGCTGTAGCTGCTGCCGGCTCGTGTGCCGACGAGCATGTTCAGGGAAAACAGAGCGGCGAATTTCGGCGCTGTCTTGTCGGGCTCGAGAATGAAATCCTGAACCACGATTCGGCCTTTCGGAGCAAGCCCCGCGAAGCAGCGACGAATTAGCTCCCGGTTTTCTTCGGGATCGAGCATGTGGCAGATCGCGGAGACCAGAACCAAGTCATAACCCTCTCCGAGCTCGTTCGTCCGCAGGTCGCCGGCGCGCGTCCGGATGCGGCCGGCAAGCCCGGCGTCCTGAATGTGGCTTTCGGCGATGGGCAAAACCGTCGGCAAATCCAAGATCTCTGCCTGAAGTTCCGCGCTCGCTCGGGCAAAGGCGATGGAGTAAGCGGCCGACCCGCCACCCACGTCGAGCATTCGGCGCACACCCTCGACACCCACGGCCTGGACCACCAGAGGCGCGCGCTCGGCGGCGTTGCGATGCATGGCGGCGATGAAAGCGCGCGCCCACTCCTCCCCGCGCTCGCTCATCTCCTGATAGGTGACGGAAGTTCCGGCTCGCACACATTCCGTCAAGGTAGACCATCGGCGCCAGGTGTGCACCGTGTGGAGTGTGGCCAGACGAGCATCGTCGCGCGAGCCCGCGACGAAATACCGACTCGCCGCCGGACTGTTGCGGAAGATCCCTTCCTGCTTCGAGAGGAGTCCCATCGCGACGAGCGCGTTCATTAGCATTTCAGTGGCGCGAGGGTCGGCTTGGATCCGGCCTGCCACCTCGGCCGCGGCCGCGCCGTGGCCCACCGCGGTGAAGATGTCGAGTTCCACCGCGGTGAGGATGACTCGGCTCTCTTGATAGCCTCGAACCATTTGCACCCATTCGTCGGGCAGTGCGCCGGCTTGGTCCTTGGCCCGCAAAGCCGCCCGCATCTTGTCCCGGTTCGACGCAATCTCATGGCGCAAAGCCTCTTCGTCGGTGTTCGCCAGCCGCGCAACCACCCGGCCTTCCTGGAAATGCTCCCGAACAATCTGCGAGACGTCTTCGGGCGCGACGGCGGAGTACCAGACACCCTCGGGATAAACCACCATGTTCGGGCCGCGCTCGCATAGCCCGAACGAGCCGCACACGGTGATCTGAACTCCGTTGTCCAATCCGCGCGCCGCGACCTCTCTGCGAAGGGCATCGATCACCTTCTCCGACCCTCGCCCCGAGCAGCACGGCACGCCCTCCGGCTTCTTCTGATCGCAAACGAAAACATGAAGACGAAACGGTTCCATCGCTCACCTCCGCTTGTCATAGCATACCTCGGCAGACCTAACCGCAGGACTTAATCCAGAATTTCCATTATCGACCTCCAGCCCGACCGATAACATACACTTGACCGCCGCTGAACGCGCTCGTCAGTCGGGTTTGCAGTGCCGCGTGCTTCCACGGGCCGCGCAAGGGTTCATTTTGGACTCTACTGGGGACCCCAAGGGATTGGCGAGTCAGCCGACGCTGTGTGGAAGAAATTGCAGAGGGATCAGGTGGAAGTATTCGGAGTCCGGGCCGTGGAGATATCACCATCGGAAATGGAAACAAACTCTCAGGAGAGGGATGTGCCAGAGGTCATCATTCCACCTCCAGCGCCGATCCCAGCAATGGTGACACAACTCCTCATGTTCGGTAGTTCACTTGAAAGTGTGCCCAAGCGTAGAGCCTCGCGCAGGCCATCGAGTCCCGCCACGACGTCAGATCAGCTGGGATTGTTCCACAGCTAAGGGTGAGGCGAGCCGCGCCCGGCGATCTCATTTTCCAGTCGATTAGACCGGGCTCCCGCAGCCTTCATGGCGCGCAAGAGGCTATCCTTTAGGCCGAAATCTTCTCGATGCAGTCAAATTCTGGCTGCAAGGGTTCAAGCAGCGATCCCCGCGGGGACAAATGTTCACGGCCCGCCTCGCCATGCTTCGTGACGCGGGGCACCTCAACAACCGGCGATCTCAGACCTTCCACACTGCTTCCCAAGACGCTGCGCTGGGGGTTACGAGAAGCATTTCACCCTGCGGGCGGGCGTCCGCGCCAGTGATTTTCGCGAAGCGCCAGCCGCTTCCCAGCGTTGCGGGTAGTTGGACATTCGCCGGAACCGGTCCGGAGCCGCGACCGAACTTCAAACGCCAGCCCTCGTGGCGATCGAGCGGTTCGAGGCTCAGGTCAACTCGGCCGAAGCGTGTGGGTGACTGAACAACGCTCAGGGGTTCGCCGCTGGCCAGCTCAAAATCACCAACTCCCGCGAGCAGGCGCAGATCCCGGCCGTCCTCGAGCGCCAGCATGTGGCGCAAGTAGAGCACGCACTCCGCGCTCGCCCAATTGTGGGGCATGTCGCCGATGTAGTCCGCCGTCAGGCTCCCCCGCAAGGGTTGCTCCTCGCGCCAACAATAGAGCGGCGAAGCGTGATTCAGAAACCCGGTGAACGTCGAGCGCGCCCAGTCGGCAACGCCGGCCCACAGGTAGACATGCGCCACGAATCCCGCGTTGTAATTCCAAACTCCCCCGTGCGGAAGCCAACCGGTTTCCGCTGGAATATCTTCCTGCGTGCAGGCTTGCATCAGGCGAATATGACCTTGCACAATCGGATCGTTCTTATCGAATACCAGCCCTGGATAGATCGCATGGGACAGCGCCCACTGCGCACCCTGCGGTCTCGGCCGGTCCCATTCTTCCGGAACGGACCACAAGGGGTCTTCCCTCACCAGCATCGGCAAGTAGTCGAAGCCGTCGGCGTGCCGCCGCATCTCCTGGCGAGCAGCCGCAAAAAACGCCGCGCGCAATTCCTTATAAAACGGCTTTGCGCCGCCGGGGTCCGGTAGGCCCAGCCGGTCCGTCGCTTCCGTCAGGGCCTTCAATCCTGCGAGAACCCACAGGGTGTTGGTGAACTCGGAGTGGATACCTCCCAGTCCGCCGTCGCCAAAACCGGGCGCCAGCAGGCCGTACCGACCGTTGGTGCTGCCATCGCCCTTGGCTTTGTCGCGAAGGCTAACGAGAAACTTCACGGCCCGCACCGCATTGGGCTGCATCGAGCGGAAATAGCTCCAGTCCTCGCCCAGTTCGGCCTGCCGCACCAGAGTGAACAGAGCAATCCCCGTGTCCTTCCAGTGCTCGCGTCCGCCTCCCGCAAACACTCCACCACTCGCCTCTTGACGCTGCCAGGTGGCTTCCAGTCCCTCTTGCGCCAGTGCGTCATAGCCAAGGTAGCGGGCGGCCTCGAGAAGGAAGTGGCCGTCCACCACCCATAGGCCGCGGTAAACCGTGGGCCCCACCTGAAACGTCAGCTTGCCGGCTTTCACTTCGCGGGCCTGCTGAATGTTGCGCGCGCAGGCCACTAGAAATTCTCCGTGCGGGCCGGGAAATTGCATCGACACCTTGCCGTCAAAGGGTTTCCAGTTCAGCCAGTGGTCGCGCGCCTCGGCCAACAAGCGGTCTGGGGCGGCGAGGCCGTCCTTCAGCTTGTCAACGTCCTGACCTTCCTGCGGAAACCGCAGGAAACAGCGGACCGGTCTGCCCTCGGTTGCCACGGCGGCTTGAATTGGATACGACCACTGGAACCCCCCAACCTGGGGTTGCGAGAAAGGCACATTACTGATCAGAAATGGCGCGGCCTTTTCCTGGTCGAGGCGCAGGATCGTCGCTTCAGGAGTCGCATGAGCTTTCATTTCGCGCTTCGTCTTTAGAATCACCAGCGGGACCACCACGAGTGAGTGAGCCGTGCGCGGTTCGATTTCCAGAATCACGTTGTCCACGCGACCCTCGCCCTCCCGCCGCGTCGCGAAGGTGGTGATGTGCAGAAAAGCTTCGGGACGGTCCAGTCGAGTATGAATGATAGGAACACCCGGAGCTTCCAGACGCTGCCAGCTCACTTGGTTGGTTTCCATCCCCAGTAGGGAGAATTCCACCACTTCAGGAAAGTAAGCGATCCCGCCACCTTGGCCCGGGTGGCCGTAGCGCAGCTCGCCGTGCTCGCCAATCAGGCTCTTGTGAGGATCGTCCGGGTAGCAGTAAGTCGTTTGCCAGGAGAGGGGGGAGTAGCGAAAGTCGATTGCGGTCGAGGGGCTCTGATTCTCAAGGTTGGGAATTTCGCTCTCCGTCGCTATCGAAGCCATGCTTGCGCCGATGGTCGAGAATTTCGAGGTGCCCGCGGTGGCGGCCGTCCCCAGCCCAACGGTTACATCCTGGAGAAACTTACGCCTTGTTGATTCGCTCACGGGTCGTTCTCCTGTAGACCGGAATTTCCACTATCGACCTCCGGCCCGACCGATAACATACACTTGACCGCCGCTGATCGCAATTGTCAGTCGGGTCTGCAGTGCAAGGTGCTTCCGCGGGTCGCGCAAGGGGTCATTTTGGCCTCTAATTAATGAGAACTAGTTGGGTTAACCGTGGCCGTTCAGAAATCCCTCAAGCGCCTCGCTGCTTGCCGATGACTTCCCCACACGCCCATTTGCGGTCTAAGATGGCACCGATCGGCGGTGGCCCTTTCAGAAAAACGGAGTGGCACTATTGCACCCTCTCCCTTGAGCCAGAAACTGCCCTTTTTCGCGGCGAGCGCAGTGCGAAGACGCTGTCTGGGAGCGAAAGAGTTATCCACCAGGCGATACGTAATCTGAACCCCCTGTGGGCAGTTCTCCAAACCTAGCTTAGTCAGGAAGTCGATCGGAAGTCCTTTGTCGTGGGCGAGGTCCTGGACTGTAATGGGATGCCGTCCTCGCGGGCCGCCGGCAGAGTTGGGCAGCAGCCCGTGTTCACTCAGCCACTTCGTGACCGCTGGCTTGTCATTCGGATCGAGCCTCGCAAGGAAAGCCGCCAACGCCCACGCATTGCCGTATGCCCCGCACGGGCCACACATCCAGCAGTTTTTCTTCTGGTTGATCTTGAGGCTCGGATCGTGGTCGTCGTGGTTCCGGCAGCGATAGAAAAGTTCTTGCCCGTTTTGTTTGACCTTCGGCCCGCAAGCCTTAGACAAGCCGGAGATGCCCGAAAATCTTGGGAGGGTGACCTCACAAACCGCTTGCGTGATTTCTTCTCGGCGAAGCGGCTTAATCAAATCACGGCGGATGATATTCGCCAATTTCAGGCACAACGCCTCGGAAATGGGAAACACCCGAGCACCGTCAACCACGAGGTTAAAGCCCTGTTTCGACTTTTGAAGCGCGCGAAGCTCCTCAGCCGTTTGCGGGATGATATACGGCTGTTACCGGTGAAGGAAGAACCTAAGTCCATACTCACAGAAGCGGAAAAACAGCGACTATGGGAAACCGCTTCGAAACGGCCAGAATGGATGGTCGCTTATTGTGCGGCTTTGATAACCGCGAATACCTCCATGCGGCCGGTGGAGCTACGGCGACTTTTGTGGAGTGATTTGAATCCCTTTGACCGACTTGTGACCGTCCGGCGGTCGAAGACGGAAGCTGGCACCCGAGTTATCCCGCTAAACGATCTCGCATGGTCCGCATTCGCTGCGATGAAACAACGGGCTGATTCTCTTGGGACCTACGCGCCGGAGCATTACGTATTTCATCGAGAGTGGCCCGCAATCGACCCGAAGCACCCTATGAGTGGCTGGCGGACCGCCTGGCGCTCGCTGCGAGAGGCGGCGGCAAAGGGGAAATACTGAGAGGGGAATCGACCCCATGCCCCGGCTGGCGACGTTCCGCTACTACGATTTGCGGCACCAGTGCATGACCGAGATGCTGGAATCGGGAGTGCCCGAGGGTGTAATTCGGGAAGTGGCGGGACACATCGACCCGAACATGACCCGGCACTGCTCACACCCAAGGATTGCTGCCCGTCGCGCGGCTCTGGAAACGCTCATGACCAGCAAAACGAGTAAGTTCGAAGGGGGTTATGCCACAAAGTACGTCACAAATCAGCTTCCGGCAGCAAGTCTGCCTTCGTAAGCTATTGCAGTAATTGGTCGGGGCGCGCGGATTCGAACCGCGGACCTCTTGCGCCCAAGGCAAGCGCGCTACCAGGCTGCGCCACGCCCCGACTGCGGAATTATGAATGATGAATGGAAGTGAGAAGTTAGAAGCGAGAATCTAAGAGTCGAGGGACCTGCTGTCGCGCTTCTAGTTTCTAACTCCTGGCTTCTCGCTTCGATCTTTGACCGATCATTGATCGTTCATCATTCATCGCTTAAGCTATTTTGGCACGCATTGGGGTGTTCGTGCAATCCCACTTGGGAACGGGCGACCACCCGATGACAAGTCGAAACCCGCTTCCATTATCCTCATTCATCCTTCAGCGTTCATCATTCATCCTTCAAAGTAAAACGCCTTGCGCACTGGAAGCGACTTCATGCAAACTTAATAGCGGAAGTGAATGCGGGCTGGTGTCCGCCTGGGACTTCAAATCCTGCGGGTCTGCCTATGGTGGACCGGTCGGTTCGATTCCGACACACTTCCGCCAAGACTACGCTAGAGCGACGGGATTCGGGGTTCGGATTTCGGGATTCGCAGAGTGGTCTTTGAAGCGCAGCTTCCGAAATCTCAATTTTCGCTCCCGAAGAGTATGGCTTCTCGCCGCAAACTCAAGCCCTTTCGCGCCTCAAAAGAGGTGAAGCGCCGCGCCCGCATCATTGTGGGCACGCCCCCGCCTGTCCGCCGCGAAGAAGCTCCCAAACTCAAATCGCCCAAGCACAAAAAGCGCGACCTCCAGCGCGAAGCGGAAATCCTATAACCGGCGAACACAAATCCATTCGTCTCCAGCGCTGAAGTACCGATTTCTAATTTCCAGTTTCTAATTTCTAAGAGCGGCTTGACCAAGCCTAGTTCTTGGACCCTCAGCCCGGTTTGTACGCAGGCACTTGCTCCTTCGGTTTGAAGAGTTCGGCGGGCTTGACCTTGAGGTGGCGAACGAATGACTGCCTGATTTCGAGCAGGTCTGACTTGCTGAAACCGTCGCCCGAAATCTCCACATGGCCGTCCGGTGCGATGAGGACGAGAGTGGGAACGTGGGTCAGGCCATACGCGCTCGACGTCTCGTAAGGCTCTTCGTCAATCAGCATGGGAAACGTCACGCCGAATTCCTTGGCGAAGCGCTCGGTGTATTGCGCGTTATCCTGCGAGATGCCCCAAATCTGAATGCCCTCGGCACCGGCCGCGCGGAACTGCTGGAACATGCGTTCCACGAAAGGAAAAGTGTACTGGCAAACCGGGCACGATACCTTGAAGAACGCCGCAAGCACCGGCCCGTGAGTGAGGGCGGTCTCCAAAGAGAATTTCTTGCGGTCGGTTGCGGTCAGCTTGATCGGCGGCGCCTTCCTGCGTGGAGCTACGGCTGCCATTACGATTTCCTCCTCTCACCTCGTCTTCATTTTATCAAATTCTCCATGAAGGACAGTGGCCAGTTGCACGCGGCTGGTGGAGAGGGATTCGGGTTTCTGGATTCGGCTTTCGCTGAAGTGTTCCCGTGCTCGTTTTTTCTGCGAATCCCGAATCCCGTCGGTTCACTCACTTGCCACATGCCACTCGCCACTGTTATCTGCGCAGCTCGCGCAGCATCTCCTGGGCTGCGATCAGAATTGGGTCCCAGACGGTCGAGAAGGGCGGCGCGTAACTCAAATCCAGTTCGCTCACTTGCTCGACGGTCATGCGCGCGTGCAATGCCGTCGCCAGGACGTCGATCCTTTTTGCGACGCCCGCCGTGCCCACCATCTGCGCCCCGAGCAAACGGCCGGATGCGCCGTCCGCCACCAATTTCACCAGGATGTCTACTCCGCCCAAATATCGCGCGTGCTCGGCGGCCTGGACCGACGCGGCGCGCGCGGGGAATCCTGCTTCCCTGGCCTGGGTCAGGCTGAGGCCGGTCCGCGCCATCTCGAGTGTAAAGACCTTAACCGCCGCCGTGCCGACAATCCCCGCAAAACGCGCGCGGCCTCCGGCGGCGTTCTCCCCTGCCACCCGGCCCTGCTTGTTGGCCGTGGTGCCAAGAGGCAAATAAGCAGGACGTCCAGTCACCCGGCACATCGCTTCCGCGCAGTCGCCCGCGGCATAGACCGCTGCGGCGCTCGTTTCCATGCGATCGGTCACGGCGATCGCCCCGGTAACACCCAATTGGATGCCCGCCTCCTCGGCAAGTTTCACCCTCGGCCGAACGCCGGTCGCCAGGATGACAACATCAACTTCAGTCTCGCCATTTTCCCAGGCTACCCGTCGCACGCGGGCACTGCGGTCGCCAAGCAGCGCCGCCAGGGGGGCCTGGCTGACGAGCCGGACGCCATGGTCGGCAAGTTCCTTCCCGATGCGCGCCGCCAGGTCTTCATCCACGGCCTCGAAGAGGCCGGCGGAGCGCTCGAGCATGGTCACGCGAAGGCCGCGGGTCACCAGCGCGTCCGCCATTTCCAGGCCGATGTATCCGCCGCCTATGATCACGGCGTGCTGAGAGCGCTGTGTCTCGAGATGGCGTCCGAGAGCGAGCGTAGATTGAAGATCGTTAACGTGAAAGACGCCGCCGAGATCAATTCCGGGCACAGCGGGCCGCGCCGGCTCGGCGCCGGTGGCCAGCACCAAGCGGTCGTAACGAACCTCGTCGAGATCGCCGCCGCCCGGCGGGATGACGGTCACGCGCCGGCTGCCCGGCGAGATTTCCGCCACCTCGTGGCCGGTCAACACCTGAATGTTGCGACTGTCCCTGAAGAATTCCGGCGAGTAGACGCGCAACGCGTCCGCTTCTCGAACCGCTCCCGCAATCAAGTGGGGCAAGCCGCACGCGGAATAAGAAATGTCCGGCCCCTTTTCATAAACGATAATTTCGAGGTGCGGATTGACGCGCCGCGCCCGGCTCGCCGCACTGAGCCCCGCGGCCACTCCGCCCACAACGATAAGTCGCTCTGAAGCCATAATCGCAGGATAACTTATACCATCTGGAATTAGGAATTGGGAATTAGGAATCAGTGGCAAGGGGCAAGTGGCGAGTGGCAAGCATATCATCCTGAGCGCGGCGAAGGATCTCTCTTGCCCTTGCTCTCGCGCGGCGGCAACACTCGCCATTGCGTTCAAGCCTCGGCGCAGCAAGTGTATCGTTCGCATGCCTACCGCATCCAATCGCGCATGAAACTCCTCTCCATCAACGTCGCTCTCCCGCGCACGGTGGTCGAACACGGACGCCGCGTCGAGACCGGGATTTTCAAACAGCCCGTGCGCGGCCCGGTGAAAGTCACAAGACTGAACATCGAGGGCGACCGCCAAGCCGACCTCTCGGTGCATGGCGGCGCCAACAAAGCGGTGTATGCCTACTCCTGGAAAAACGTCGAGTACTGGAGAGAATTTCTCCAGCGCGACGATCTCGGCCCGGGCTCATTCGGCGAAAATCTTACAGTCGACGAGTTGCCTGACACAGATATCTCCATCGGTGATGTGTTGGAGGTCGGCACGGCGCGATTTCAGGTAACCCAGCCGCGCTTCCCCTGCTACAAACTCGGCATCGCGTTGCGACGGCCCGATATGGTCAAGACCTTCGAGGAAGGCGGCCGGAATGGCTTCTACCTGCGCGTTCTCCAGGAGGGAACGATCCAATCTGGCGACGAAATCAAACACATCGCAAACTCCGACCCGGAGACCATTACCATCGCGGAGTTTGCAAATATCTATCGGGCGCGAAATGCTACTGGCCGGAAGGTTTCTTCCTCCGAGCTCGCCCGTATTCTCGGTTTGGCCCCTGGTTGACCTCAGGTCCCCAACTAATCCCCACATGGCGCTACGCAACCGCTCCGACAGCACTCAGACGCTGGTTAACGATGCGCCAGAAGGTTTTCACTGCGTCGGGTTTGCTGTCAAAAAAGTCCTCGAAAAACCCGGGACCGTTGAGCGGCGGGGGATAGGCGTACCGCTCACCTTCTTCACCGTACTCACTGACCCAATCCCCCGGCTCACGGGCGTCGAGTACCTCGAAGATTCCGCGAGGGTAGAGATATGGCCGGCCGGCGTCATTCAGAATTCGATAATCGTCACCTTCGATTCCTATGACGACGTAGAGCTGCCCCAGTGTCAGGTCTGGATACCGTGCACTTCTCCGCCGCAGTTTGATGATCATCGCTGCTTAATCCGTTTCTGTTTTATTTCGACCTTCCCGATGCCGGGATGCTCATACCAATGATACTCGAAGCGCTCGCCCTTGATCTCGAACGGCGGGCTGCTCTTTTTCACCCACTTTGACGGCCTGCCCCCGTAACTGGCCAGCAGAATATCGAGACGACGAATCCGCTTTCCTTTGGCAATGACCCGGGCCTGCGCCAGCATCTGGCGACTGAGCTTCAAAATCGTTGCACCTTCTTAGCAGCATTCGCCACCGTCGTGAACTCTGCCGCCAGGGAATTCCATTCAAATCAGAAACTAGAAATCAGAAACTAGAAATCAGAAATTAGAAAGCCGAAGAACTCTGCGGCCGATCTGGCATTCTGATTTCTGATTTCTGATTTCTAGTTTTGATTCATCATTCAGCATTCATCATCGTTACGTCACGATGTCTTCCCCGCCGTCCACGCGGATGACGTTTCCGGTCATCCACTGAGTTTTGTCACTCATGAGGGCGGCGATGGCGGAAGCGACGTCTTGGGGAGTGGTCAATCTCCCGCCGGGGTTTCTCATTTTGGCAAACTCGGCGAGCTTCTCGATGCCGGGGATTTTGCTTGAACCCGGCGTAATGGTGACGCCAGCCTGAATGGCGTTGGCGGTGATGCCATGCGGCATCAATTCATATGCCAACTGGCGGATGTGCGATTCGAGCACCGCCTTGGCGGCCGACACGGCGCCGTAATTGGGGATCACGCTGTGCCCGCCGGCGCTGGTCATGGCATAGATGCGCGATCCCGAGCCCAGCATTTGGCGGCGCATCAGCTCCTGCACCCAGTAAACCAGGTTGCTCCCCATCACGTCGAGGGTCATTTCCATCTGCGGCTGCGACACTTCGCCTTCATGGTCTTCAGAAACGTACGGCAGCAGTGTTCCGAACGCCACCGAGTGCAAGAACACCTTCACAAAATGCTCGCCGCCGATTTGCTTCCAGTGCTCCTGCATCTGGTTCAGGACTTCGGCCCGCTTGGCTACGTCCGCGGCATTGATGTTAAAAAAGAGAACGTCGCGACCTGCCGCCCGGACGTTTTCGATGACCTCGTTGACGTGGGGCATGGCGGAGCGGCGATCAAAGTGAACGCCAAAAATGTTCAGGCCCGAGCGCGCCAGCTCCAGCGTCGCTGCTTCACCAAATCCGCTCGACGAGCCGACGATCAGGGCCCACGGCGTTCGCCCGACAGTCTCCGCCATTCTTTTTTCCTCATCGTTCATTTGGGTTTTTCCGCGCGCTCCTTGAATTCCCGTTCGACCTCGGCGCCCAGGCCGGGCAGCGCCTGACTCAGGAGTTGATCAGTCGCCGCGCTCAAAGCATTCACGACGCCGTCCACGCCCTTTTCGTCAATTGAGCGTTCCACCTCGCGCCGGTCGGACCATGCTGTTTTGTGGTCGTCCGTACGCACCAATCTCAATTCCAGCGCCACCCGCACCTTGCCGCCCGGCGCGTAGTCCAGCTCCTCGAAATTCAATAAGCGGCCTCTGAGGAGGAAGTCGGCCGGCTCATGAGTCGGCGACGACCGCACGTGGGCGAAGACCGCCATCTCCTGCACGCGCCGCTTCGTCATTTCGGCAACCACCGCAGCGGGATCCGGGCTCCAACGGTGATATTCGTAGTAGCCGAACCGGGTCGGTGATTCGTAATAAAGGACACGATCGTCGCGCAGGTTCTCAGAAGCGGGGAACGTTTCGATTTCCAGGATCAAACCCGTCTTCGAGTCTGCCGCGGGGGCGAGCGCTGGAAACTTCAGTGTGTAGTAGCGCGTGGGCGGGATACCGCCTCCGCATCCGCACATGAATACTGCCGCCCAGCCGAGAGCAATCGCGGCACGCAGTGCGAGACTATAATCCGGGGTGTTCCACTTTGATTTTGCGATCTTCACGGTTCACATACTCCATCTGGATTCGGAAGCGGCGGCCCGGGACATTCTGTCCGAGCTTTTCGCCCCACTCAATGATGACGACCGCGGGCTGGGCAAAGATTTCGTCGAGTCCGAGCGTTGCCAGTTCCTGAGTCGTCTCAATGCGGTAGAGATCTACATGATACGCTTTTCTGTCCGTTCCGTACTCGTGCACCAGGGTGAACGAGGGGCTGGTTACTTCGTCTTCGCTCCCCAATCCCAAGCCCGCGACAATGCCCTTGGTCAATGTCGTCTTGCCGCTCCCCAGCTCACCCTCGAGCAGCACGACACATGGCGGCTCAAGTTCTCGGGCCAGCGCGCGCCCGAAGGCCATAGTTTCCGAGGCCGAATGCGTCACAGTCTCAGCTTTCTTGACCTTCGAATAATCATCTCCCATAGAGAAAAGTCAAAAGTTAAATGTCAAAAGTCAAAACTGGAAGGTGCGCCCGCCGTTTAGCTCTCAACATTTGACCTTTGACTTTTAACTTTTGACTTTTTCCCCCGTCCGTCAGCCTCCCCCTCCTTCTTCGTTCGCAGTTTTTTCTTTTGCCATTCCTTTCGTCGTGGCCACTGCCTTCGAAAGTATGGCCAGGAGCTGATTCGATTCGTCGATAATGGCAGTGAGTCGCCGCGGAGCTAAGAGCCGGGCGCGCGACGTAAGCCGGAGCCAGTAGTTCGACTCGCGAAGCTCCTTCAGACCGACTTGGAGCTTGTGGACAAAGTCCACTCGCGATTCGGCCCCTCTTGCCTCCTCATAATGGGCGCCAACACACGTGCCACTTCGAAGAAGCTCGTCAGCAACTCTTCTGCCGGGCATTGTCTTGGGCATTGACTCAACTACCTTTATAATTCGCACCGCATACTCCAACAAACGTTCTCGCAAATCCCTTGGGGCGTCCTTCGTTTCCACTTGTTGCCTTTGACTTTTGACTTGTTACCTTTTCCCGTCCGTCTTCTTTACTTTTGCCTTTTGACCTTTGACCTTTGACTTTCTTCGACTGTCCGCCGGGCCTTCGGCAGCATCTCCAGCAGATCGCCGGCAATCATCGACGCCTCACCCAATTCCCGGGCCGCAAAATCGCCAGCCAAGCCGTGCAAGTATACCCCAGCGGCCACGACTTCGGCGAAGGAGCGGGACGGATATTGTGCCAGAAGTCCCGCGATCACACCCGTCAAAACGTCGCCGGTGCCGCCCGTGGCCATCCCCGGATTGCCTGTCGGATTCACGCTGACCTGGCCGTTGGGCGCCGCCACGAGCGTCCGATAGCCCTTGAGAACTAAAATCGCTTTATGGTCGACGGCGAATTTTCGCGCGACTTCGATTCTTTGTTTCTGAACCTCCGAGGTTGGCCGTTCGATCAAGCGCGCCATCTCGCCCGGATGTGGCGTCAGCACGATCTCGGGCGACGACGAACGTCCGGCGCGAAAAGTCTTCATGCAGCCGGCGAAGGCGTTGAGTCCGTCAGCGTCAAGGACGATGGGAATTTTGGCTTCGTTCACGATCGTCCTGATCAGCTCCGCGGTCTCCGGGACGGTGCCAAGGCCCGGCCCCAGGGCCAACACTGTTTTGTCTTCTAACAGTTTTTCCAAACGTCCGTAGTCCAAAGCGCGGAGCGAGACCGTGCCGGCCTCGGTTTCGGGCAGCGGCTCGGTCATGAACTCCATTCCGAGGCTGGCGACGATGGGCAGCGCGCTCTTGGCAGTCGCTACAGTCACCAGGCCGGCGCCCGCGCGCAGTGCCGCCTTCGCCGCCATGGCCGCTGCTCCTGTCTTCCCGACCGAGCCAGCCAAAATCAAAACTCGCCCGAAGTCACCTTTGTGAGCTGCACGCTCGCGCGGCGCCGCAAGCCACGCTAAATCCTCCCGCGTCGTCAGGTTCAAGAAAAGTTCGGGATCGTTGTTCAGCGCTTCGGCAGGCGTCCCAATAGACTTCACCACCCAGTCGCCCATCCGCTCGCAGGCGGGCGGAAAAACGTGGGCCATCTTCGGCGCCGTGAAAGTCACCGTGGCATCGGCGCGAATGAAGTCTCCAATCAAATCACCGCTGTCGGCGTTGATGCCGGACGGAAGATCCACCGCCACCACCCGCACACCAGCGAAACTCGCGTTGAGGTCACGAATCACGTCACACAGGAACCCCTGAACCGGCCGAGACAATCCCGTGCCAAGGATGGCGTCGACGAGCAAGGTGATGTTCTCACGGTTTCCCTTCTGCGCCTGCCAAGCCTTCAGATCCAAAGCGACATCGGGCGCCCCAGAGGCCGACAAGCGTTCATAGTTAGTCGCCGCGTCACTCTTGAGGCTGACGGGATCCGCCAGGAGCACAACGCGAGGCGCGAGGCCCTGCTCGCGTAGCAGCCGCGCCACCACGAGACCGTCGCCACCGTTATTGCCGCGCCCGCAAACGACCGCTATCCGGTGAGTTTCAAGCGGGCCAAAACGCTCGACCAGGAATTCCACCACGCCCCGCCCGGCGTTTTCCATCAGGGTAAGGCTGGGGACTCCGAACTTCTCCGTCGTCACCCTGTCAATGCGCTGCATCTGTACTGCGGTGAGAATCTTCATTTTCAAGTATTTCAGTAAGTCAGTATTTCAGTTTGTCAGTGGGGCGGACTGACCGACTGACATTCTGAAATACTGACGCACTTGATTCTGATTCCTGACTTCTGGATCCTGACTCCTTCTTCAAAGCATCCACCCTCCGCTCACATTCAGCACCTGCCCGGTGATAAAGGAGGCTTCTTCGGAAGCAAAGAATCTGACCGCCGCCGCCACATCCTGGGCCGTGGCTGGATGCCCGACCGGAAAGCGAGCATCGGCGACGCGGTTCGCTTCCTCTCGAGTGAGTTCCTTATCGTCGATGATGGCCGGGTTTACGACATTCACGGTGATGCCGCTTCGAGCTTCCTCGAGCGCCAGCGACCGGCTGAAGGCTACCAAGCCGGCCTTCGCCGCCGAAAACGCCGAGATTTTGGCCTGACCGAAGCCACGCTCCGCGCCCACCGCGCCAAGGTTGATCATTCTTCCCCAGCGTTGGCGGCGCATGGCGGGCAAGGCATATTTCGAGGTGTAGAAAACACTCGACAGGTTAGAAGCGAGAATCGCTTGCCATTCCTCCGGCGTTAAATCAAACACAGGCTTCCACTCGAAATCCCCGACGTTGTTAACCAGAATATCCAGCCGCCCGAAGTGGTTGACCACGCCAGCGATCATCTCTTTCACCCGAGCAGGGTCAGTGACATCGGAAGGGACCGCAAGGCCCTCTGTGCCGACGGCGCGCAGCTCATTCACGACCTTTTGTGCGCCCAGCTTGTCCGTGCGGTAGCACACCGCCACGCGAGCCCCGGCGCGTCCCAGGCTGAGGGCAATCTCTTTTCCAATTCCACGCGCGGCGCCCGTCACCAGAGCCACGCGATGCTTCTGACGCAATGTTCTCAGCTCCTCTGAATTTCTCGTTTCAGTACGGCCCAGTCTAGCAAGATTTGCGATTTCTGATTGGTGATTTGTGATTTAAATTCCCCCCACCATGCGGGACGGGAATGACAAGCACAAACCGCCAATCACAAATCGGAAATCACCAATCACAAATCAGGAGTCGGAAATCACCAATCGCAAATCAGAAATCGCAAATCCCTCACACGGCGCGAGCGACGACCAACGTCATGTCGTCCTGCAATTCCGGGCTGCCTGTCCAATCGCCGACGGCCCCGTACAGTTCCGCCACCAGGTCCGCGGGAGCGCTCTGAGCGGCCCGCTGCGCCACTTCCAGCAGCCGGGCTTCGCCGAACTCTTCACCATAGCTGTTTTCGGGCTCGGTCATTCCGTCCGTGTATGCCAGGATCATGTCACCCGGTTCCAGTTGGACAACGGCCTGTTCGTAGGTCGCGAGTCCCATCAGTCCCACCACCGTCCCGCCGGCCGTCAAGCGCTCGACTTTGCCGCGATGAAAATAGAAGGGCGGCGGATGGCCGGCGTTGGTGTAAATCAGTCTTCGCGTCACGCTGTCATAGGCTGCGTAGAAAAACGTCGCGTATTTCTCCTGCGGAGTGCTGGCGAAGAGCTGACGGTTCAAGCGGCCTACAACGTCGGCAGAGGACATCGAAACAGTATCGGAAGTTTTCCCCGGCGCGAGCCCATTATAGAATTGGGAGTGCAGCGCCGACTGAATGGACGCCATCAGCAACGCGGCGGAGATGCCTTTGCCGCTGATGTCACCCACCACCAGATCTACGCGGCTGTCGCTTAATCGCAAAAAGTCGTAATAGTCTCCGCTCACCACTCGCGCTGGTTTGCAGGCGCCGTACAACCGAAGACCAGGAACCTCAGGCACCTCCTGAGGAAACAACTGACTCTGAACTTCTCGCGCGATCTCGAGCTCACCTTCCAATCGTGTCTTTTCGAGCGACTCGCGCAGCAGGCGCTCCACGGACGCCGTCATGCCGTCAAACGATTCGCCCAAGGCGCTCAACTGATCGCGCGCGAGCATGGCGATTCGGTAGGAAAAGTCGCCGACCTTCACCCGCTCGGTGGCCCTGTGCAGCTTGTCCACGGTGGCCGTGATGGAGCGCGTCAGTTGAACCCCGATCACCAAGGCGAAAAGTTCGAGCACCAGGAATGTGACGGCCACTGTGGCGAACAGCCACACGTAAACCAGGGAGAGCTGACCCAGCGTGGCCAGGAACTTCCGGTCGAGAGTGAGCATGCGCGACGTCATGTAGATGATGCCGGCCGTCGGTTCGTCACGCCTCTCCGTGCCGCCCCAAATAACGGGATCCAGGGTGGAAGCGCCGACTACCTGAAGATCTAGGCGGTTCATCGGCGCCGGCGCTCGAATCGATTTGGACTGCACCCTCACCGTCATCTCTGTCTTTTTCTGGCCAGTGTCCAGCACGAGATGAGTCGGTTGTGCGGGAGTTTGTGGGACGTGTGCGGGTGTTTCGCGTAGCGGAAGCAGCAGGCCCACGGGCCCAACATCTGCGCCCACCGAGTCCAGCAACTCCGGTGTGATGGGCTGCGACAAGATAATGGTTAGTTCACCGGCGGGCGTCCGTGAACGGTCAACCGCCCGCAACAGAATCTCATCCTGATCCAGAACAATGCCGGCAAAGTTCCGCTTTTCCAACCACTCGGGGATGGTCACCGGGCTGGCGATAGGCGTGCCATCGATGCGGAAGGCGCGCGCGAGCCCATCCGTCTGCAGAGTGACTTCCAGGGCAGGATAAGCCTCTTGATGGTGGTGCAGCTCGGACACAAAGAATTTCTGCAAGTGATCGAGTTGCCGGGCGGCGGTCGGCTGGCCGGTCAAGTGCGCCTCATGCGCCACGACCTGCGCCAGCTCCTGTAACTCGTCGACATGGCTGCTCACCTTGAGCGCCACCAAGTAAGCCCCGAACTGTCCGCTGATGATGTATGCGCCCAATCCCACCAGTAATAGGATCAGCAGAATCGGCACGACGGCGATGAAGAAGTAGGTGACGATCAGCCGCCGCCGAACACGCCACAGTACGCGCTGCCGGATGTACCTGCTCAGGCGCCTCAGGTAATGAACGACGATGACGATGGCAGCAACCCAAAATACGAACCAAAGTATTCCGGGCGCTCCCGCAGTGAAGGCGTCCACCACGCGCAAGGCGGCGCCATAGGCCGCGACCCAAACAGCAAAGCGCGCCATCCGGCGGGTTCGATATTCATTGCGGAGGGACTCGAGAAGCACAAACTAGAATACCAGCGGTCGATGCGATACGCCAGCGGGCAGCGATGAGGAGCACCGAATTCCTCGCTGCTGACGCGCCGAACGGGGAGGCCGCCGGGGCCCATCTTCCGCATGTTGTTAGGCACATTCGTCGAAGAGATCTACCGCGCCCGGACGTAAGAGGCTGTGATCCGCGACCCGCTAAATATCATCCTGCTCGATACGAATGTTTTCTCTTACCTGATGGAGCCGGGCGACCCGCAACCCGCTGGCTGACGCTTATCCGGCGGCCGAAACGTATACCAACGGATTTCGCCGCGGTTCAACCGACACCCTCCCAACCTTCAGCGTCCCACGCCAGCGGCTCCTCGTCCCTCGAGAACTCCTCATCTCGGGGAGGCACGGCGCGGTAGGCGTCACGATCGTCCGCAGCCGGCCGTGTGCTGATCAATCGAAGCAGGCGGAGACGCTCCTGGGATGACAGACAGTCAACCAAGGGGAAAATATCTTCAGCACTCAGAGGTTTTGGCATCAGACCTATTCTACCGGACGATGGGGAGCGCGGACTGTTGTCATTGGCCTCTGAGGATCATGCGGCTGACGATGTAAAAAGGTGGTTGAAAGTGTCACCTCGCCGACTTATAATTAGAAGTTCAAGAATCGGGATCCCGCCAGAGCGGAGAAACGAATGCCCGGAAAAAAGAAATTGTCCAACCGCCAGTTTGCGCGTCGCTTTGCGGACATCGCCGAGCAGGCGCTTGGCAAGCTCCCAGCCGACGAGCAGGAGAAAAGAATCGCCGCCTTCGAGCGGGCGGTGTCTAAAATTTCCCGCGACGGGAATTCCAGAGTTTCACGCACGCATCAAACTCCTTCGATCGCTCTTCATACCCGAGCTCGCGAATAGCCTCCATAAATTCTTCCTTCGTGCAGTTGCTGTCGGCAAGCTGCGCGGCGGCGCGCTGGATTCGCCTCTTCCTCTCGACGGTCATCAGCTTCTTCGGCTGCCGCCGCCCCTCGGCTCGCTCCTTCCGCCATCAAGTCTTGAATGTCCCGGTCATCTTCCATTGCGTCCATTGAAGCGATTTGGCGTAGTCATGTCAAATGGAATAAAGGTATCCCGCTTTCTTCCCCAGGGGGGAATAAAGCTGATCAGCGAGGTAGCGCGGACCTGCGGGTTTCAGGTCCGCGGTTCCTCCCGCCGCGTCAGAGAGCCGCAGACCCGAACCACGCGGGTCTGCGCTACGCTTGCTTGACCCACTGAAAAGCAGATTCTGTTAAGCATCGGACGCTTACGTACGGCCGGACCGCATGTGTCTGCTGTAGCCGAGTCGCGAGCGTGACCATATCATTAAATCCCTGGCCGACGAGGCCGAAAGTCTTACCGTCCTGGCTGAAGACCCTTCCCGCCTCCTTTCCCCGATAGTCTCCGAGGCCGATTTCGATTTCGCCGATTATGTCCTTCTCGGTCAGGTTGGCACGCGGGTCAATGCCCGGTTGGAACGGCAGCTGGCGCTGGTCCACTGGGACAGCAGACACGAGGGATAGCAGCGCCTCCCCTTTTTCATCAAAATTCTTTGCAGCATCCGGATGAATTTGAAGCGTAAAGGGAGTACCCATGCGGTACCTCCAACTAGAACAGGCCTTGCCGCGTGTTCACGCCCCACTGCCAAGTACCCTCGACAGCCATAATCTGGGCAAGGCATTCTCGGCCGCATTTCTCTTTGAACAGCACGTTGTAGGTGGCGCTGGAGTTGAAGGGCGGGTCGAGATAGATCAAGTCAACGCTGGCGTCTTCGACGTAATCGCGGAGAATTTTAAGGTTGTCGCCGAAGTAAAGCTTATTCTTGGCTTCCATTACCGCACAGCATAGCACACCGACTGCCCGAAATTGGAAAATCGAAACTCGAAAATCGGTTGCAGTGGGGCGCGTGGCACAGGCTCTCAGCCTGTGCGGTGCACAGCCAAGAGAGGGGGCCCCGAGCACCGGGGCTGTGCCACCTCGATCTCAACGTTTGGCGACCAGCTTCAAATCAAGCCCATGCCCAGCGCATCGGCATAGCGCATTTAGGTCTGAACGTTGAGGGCATGCCCGATGCCGCGACACCCATCACGCGGCTCGCAGATTCGAGGCATTCGCAAGCACTCCCGCTCGGCGGGATCGCGTACCTCAAGAAACAGAGGTCTACGGCAGCCCGCGATGCGCCAGATTGAGACTTCCAGCGTCTTGAGAACGGGCGGGGAATTCTTTTTACCCCTTCTGTCCGACGCCGGCCGGTCCGGTGGCCCGAATGGCCTTTTGCACGTGGCTATGGTGCCGGCCGTAGCCGAAGTAAACCACCATTCCGATCACCAGCCAGATGATGAGGCGCAGCCAGGTGTCAAGCGGCAAGCTAGCCATCAATCCAGCGGAAATCAAAATGCCCAGGATCGGAACCACCGGCACCCACGGCGTCTTGAAGGCACGAGGCATGTCGGGACGCTTTCGACGCAGCACCCAAACTCCGGCGCATACGATGACAAACGCAAGCAACGTGCCGATGCTGACCAATTCACCGAGCACCGAAATCGGAATCAGCGCCGCGAATACGGCCACGAAGAGACCGACGAGAATGCTCGAAATGTACGGGGTGCGGAAGCGGGGATGAATCCGGCTCGCCCATTCGGGCAACAATCCATCGTGCGACATGGAAAAAAAGACGCGCGACTGGCCGAGCAACATCACCAGCATCACCGTGCCCAGCCCGAAAATGGCACCGACCTTTACCAAAAAGCTTCCCCAACGCACTCCCGGGACCGCATCGATTCCAACCGCCACAGGATCCGAGACGTTGAGCGACGTATACGAAACGACGCCGGTGAGCAAACCGGACACCAGAATATAGAGTATGGTACAGATAATAAGCGAGCCGAGGATACCGATCGGCATATCCTTTCTGGGATTCTTGGATTCCTGAGCCGCGGTGGAGACCGCATCGAATCCGATATAAGCGAAGAAGATCACAGCGGCCCCGCGGGCGATGCCGGACCAGCCATAGTGTCCAAATGTGCCGGCGTTAGGAGGGATGAACGGATGCCAATTCGCTGAGAAATGTTCAGGGTTTCGGAGAAAGAACAAGCCCGCCACTGCGATGAACACCAGCACAATGGAAACCTTCACCATGACCACCGCGGAGTTCAAGTTGGCGGATTCCTTAATGCCTATCACCAGGACAGTGGTCACCCCAACGATGGCGAGGAACGCCAACAAGTCAAGATAGGCGGTCATGTGCGGAAGCGTCGCGGGATCGATCCCTTTCGCCGCCAGTGTGTCTTTGACCCGAGCGAAGTGTTCCCAATGGTTATTGAAAAACACGAGAGGCTCTCCGTGCGCGCTCGCAAATTGCGGCGGGATTCGGATGCCAAAGTCCTGTAAGAAACTGAGCATGTAGCCGCTCCATCCTGAGGCGACGGTGGCGGCCCCAAACGCATACTCAAGAATCAAGTCCCATCCGATGATCCAGGCGAAGAGCTCGCCCAGGGTGGCATAACCATAAGTGTAAGCCGAACCGGCGATCGGAATCAGCGAAGCAAACTCCGCGTAACAGAGGCCGGCGAAGGCACACGCCGCGCCGGCGAGTACGAAGGAGAGCACAATGGCCGGGCCCGCGTATTTGGCGGCAGCAGCCCCGGTGAGCACGAAGATACCGGCTCCAATGATGGCGCCGATACCCAACGAGATCAGATTGACCGGGCCCAGGGCTCGCCGCAGCGTCGTCTCCCCAGTCTCTCCCGTCTCTTCCATGATCGTGTCGAGCGACTTGGTTGCAAACAGATTGCCCATTCTTTCCTCCTATTGTGCCAGCCGGACCTTGCGGCTCAAGTAGTGCCGCCCCTTCAGGCGACGCTGTGCGACCTCGCGAAGAGCCGGGCCGGAGTTGCTAGTGCCGTTCCAACTTAATAAGGCTATGCGTTACGCTTCCATTTTGCACCGGATCGGCTCGCCCCGTTCCTTCGGTAAGAAGGAACGGGGCTCGCCATCGGGCTTACGCAGATTAGTCCCCGAAAGTTGGAACGGCACTAGTTTTGGTTCGCCAACACACGGCGCCGACGCCACAGAAAGTAAATCGGAACACCGACGGCCACAATCGAAAGCCCAGTCACGCTGCGCACCGCCTTATGCGTCAACAGAGCCCATTCCACGAACAGCGCGAAGACAATGTACAGCGCCGGCAACGCCGGATAGCCGATGGCGCGATAAGGCCGGGGCGCGTCGGGCCGAGTTCTCCGCAGCCAGAACAATCCGGCGATGGTCAGAATGTAGAACAGCATCACCGCAAAAATCACATAGTCGAGCAATTCGTTGTAAGTCCCGCTCAAGGTCAGCATCGCGGCCCACACGGCCTGCACCATCAGAGAAACTGCGGGCGTGTGAAACTTCGGATTCACCCGGCCGACGCTGGAAAAAAACAATCCGTCCTTTGACATCGCATAGTAGACGCGCGCCCCGGTGAGGATCAGGCCGTTCATGCATCCAAACGTCGAAATCATAATGGCGGCGGCCATCAATCCTTCCCCTCTGGCTCCGAAGATCACTTGCATCGCCGCCGTGGCCACCCGGTCTTCCGCCGCATATTGGATTCCGCGCTCCAAGGGCCCCGAGCCGCCGGGCGTTCCGTAGAACGGCAACACCTGGACGTAGATCCAATTGCAGGCAAAGTACAGCACGCAGATGGTGAGCGTGCCCAGGGCCAGCGCCAAGGGGAGGTTCCGTTTGGGATTTACCACCTCAGCTCCTGTGAACGTCACATTGTTCCAGGCATCGGATGAGAACAGCGGCCCCACCAAGGCCACGGAAACAATGGTCAGGGTCGCCAGGTCCCAGTGCGATCCCTGCCAGAAGCCTTGGGAATTCGTTTGGCTGGCCGCGTGCGAGCTTCCCCACCACAAGCCGACGAAGACCAGCGCCAGGAGCGCTCCGACCTTGAGCGTGGTGAAAACGTTCTGAACCGAGGCGCCGGTGCGCACTCCGAAAATGTTGAGCACGCTCAGGAAGAACACGCCCAATATAGCAACCAACTGCTGGGAGGAAAACGTCAGCGCCGTGGCGTGACCGAAGAGGTTTACGGTGCCGAGATCGACCAGAATGTTCTGAGCCGAAACCCAGGGCATAAAGACGCCCAGGAACTTTCCGAAAGCCACGGCGACGGCAGCGATGGTTCCGGTCTGAATCACCAGGAACATCGTCCAGCCGTAGAGAAATCCGAAGAGCGGGCCGAAGGCTTCCCTCAGATAAACGTACTGCCCGCCGGCCTTGGGCATCATCGCGGCGAGCTCCCCGTAGGTGACGGCCGCAGTGACCGTCATCAGTCCGCTGAGCACCCAAGTGAGAAGCAACAGGCCGGGTGACTTCACTTGGCGGGAAATGTCGGCGGCGACGATGAATATTCCGGAGCCGATCATCGAGCCCATGACGATGGTGGTGGCGTCGAAGAGGCCGAGGCTCGCTCGAAGCTCAGAACCGCCAACCGAATTGCCGATTTGAGTGGCGCTGGATGCGGGCATCTGAAGGAATTATGAATTATAGATCATGAATGACCAGCTTTGATAAAGCAGTGTCTCCATCCCCGCGGTTCAGCGTGACGGCGTAGCGGCGAATTCGCCTCGCCAACTGGCAGCGTAAAGCCGCCTCCTGAGCCAGTACTTTCTCGTCAAATGTTCTCGATCTTCCTGATTTCGAGGCGGATTCAGAATGCCTACCGACCGGTTGGACTGTGAGCTGCCCCCTACGGAGAGAGACGAGCGGTCAGGAATTCCGGCGGAACGAGCTATCACAGAATCTCCCTCAGGTACTCTCGCGCTCGCGAGCCAATGTCCGCCGCTCCGATCAAGTCGCTGATGACCGCGACCGAATCCGCGCCGGCGTCGATCGCGGCGCAGGCATTCTCCACGGTCATTCCTCCGATGGCAACGAGTGGCTTGCGCGTTGCCTCCCGAGCCTGGCGCAGCCCTTCGAGGCCGACCACGGCGTCAGGCCGCTCTTTGCTGCGCGTGGGGAAAATGGGACCGAAGGCCACGTAGTCAGCGGAAGATTTGTCGGCCTCCATCACCTGCGCCAGATTGTGAGTTGAGTAACCGACGCACTTGCCCGGATTGAGCACGCGGCGAGCCAGTTCGACGGGCAGGTCCTCCTGACCCAGATGGACACCGTCCGCATCCACAGCCCGCGCGATGTCGGCGCGGTCGTTCACAATGAAAATGCCGTTCGCCTGCTGCACGCGTGAGGCCATCTCGCTGCTATTTTGAAAAAGCTCGCGGGATGAGGCTTGTTTGTCGCGATACTGGATCAACTTGACGCCCGCCGAAAGGAGATCGTCCAAAACCGCGGCGATCCCGCGCGGCGGGACCGTGTGCGCGGGGTCGATTATGGCATAGAGACGCGGAATAGAGAAACCCATAAGCCCAATCCGCCCGGCGGCGGGATCATACGTCGCCGTTCGGAACGAAGCGCGTGAGAAAGCGGGTGTCGAAGCGACCGGCGCGAAAGTCTGGGTCGGCCATGATTTTTTCGTGGATGGGGATGGAGGTTGAAATGCCTTCGACTACGAACATTTCAAGGGCGCGCGCCATCCGGCGAATAGCTTCCTCACGGTCGTCACCGTGGACGATCAACTTGGCGATCAACGAATCATAGTAGGGCGGCACGACGCCCTCCGCAAAGGCGGCAGTATCCACACGCACGCCCGTCGCGCCCGGCACGTGAAAACCCGTAATCTTGCCGGCCGAGGGCGCGAAGGTTGCCGGATCCTCGGCGCAAATCCTGCACTCGATAGCGTGGCCGCGGAGATTCACCGTCTCGCCTGGGATCGGAATATGTTCCCCGGCGGCAATCAGAATCTGCTTCTTCACCAAGTCCAATCCCGTCACCATCTCCGTGACCGGGTGCTCCACCTGAATCCGCGTGTTCATTTCCAGGAAATAGAGCTGGCGGTTCTCATCCATCAGAAACTCGACCGTGCCGGCGTTGGTGTAGCCGATCTCTTTAAGAGCGGCAACCACCTGATGACCCACTCGCTTCCGCGTGGCGGCGTCGATTTGAGTGGAGGGCGATTCTTCCAGCAGCTTCTGGTGACGCCGCTGGATGGTGCACTCGCGCTCGCCCAGGTGCACCACTTTGCCGTAGTGGTCGCCCAATACCTGGAACTCAATGTGGCGCGGCGAAGTGATGTATTTCTCCAGGTACACGTCCGGAGTGCCAAAGGCGGCAGCCGCTTCGCTCTGCGCGGCGTGAAGAGCAGGCATCAAGTCTTCGCGGGTGGAGACGACGCGCATTCCTCGCCCTCCGCCTCCGGCCACGGCCTTGACCATAACGGGATAGCCGATTTTCTTTGCGGCTTCCAAGGCCTGCGCCTCAGACTGGACCACGCCGTCGGACCCGGGCAACACGGGCAGGCCCAACTCCGCCATGGCCTTCCGGGCTTTGTCCTTGTCACCCATCAGCCGAATGGCGTCAGGGCGCGGTCCAATGAAAGTTATTTTGGACGTTTCGCAGACCTCGGCAAAATTGGCGCTCTCGGCCAGGAATCCATAGCCAGGATGAATGGCCTCGGCATTGGTGATCTCAGCGGCGGAGATGATGCTGGCAATATTCAGGTAACTGTCCGAGCTTTTGGGGGGACCGATGCAAACCGCCTCGTCGGCAAAGCGCACGGGTAGAGAGTACCGGTCAGCCTCCGAATAGACGGCGACGGTGGAAATGTCCAGCTCTTTGCAGGCGCAGATTACGCGTAAGGCGATTTCGCCACGGTTGGCGATCAGTATTTTCTTGAACATTGCAGTGGCAAATAAAAAGTGGCAAGTGGCATGTGGCAAGTGGCGTGTGGCGTGTCGCAAAGAATGTCAAATGGGTCATGGGAAAGGGAAAATAGAAAATGGCAAGACCGTTGTTGCGCATGCTGCTTGCGCTCTGGGACATTTCCCATTTCACATTTGCCCTTTGCCATTTGAAATTGTTTTTTCCCGGCCACTGTTACTTGCCCCTGCCCAGTTTTCGTCGTGCCACTCGCCACTTGCCACATGCCACTAGCTTTTCTTGTGCGACGGCCGGATGGCGAACAAGTTCTGCCCGTACTCCACTGGCTGGCCGTTTTCGACGTAGATCCGCACGATCTCTCCCGCCACCTCCGACTCAATTTCGTTCATCAGCTTCATGGCCTCAACAATGCACAAGACCTGCCCGATGTGCACCTCGTCGCCCACGTTGACGAAAGGGGGCGCGTTGGGCGCCGGCGACGCGAAGAAAGTCCCGACAATAGGCGACTTGACGACGAAGAGATCTTCCTTGGATTCCGTCGTCGTAGGCTCCGCCGCCGGCGTGACCGGCGGGACTGTATCAACCACCGGCTGCGGAGGGTTCGACGGTGTGACAGCAAAACCGCTTTCGTGCGGAGGAGAAGGAAAGAAAGAGTTCGCACGGGTTTCCCCCCGCTTGATCCTGATCTTAACGGGGCCTTTTTCCCATTCGAATTCGGTAACCTCCCGCTTAATCAGAACATCAAGCAGTTCCTGGATGTCCCCAAGGTCCCACCCCGGGGCCTGCGGGTCCTTTCTAGTGTTGCGCTTCTTCCCTGGCATCGGTTGAACTCCGAAAAACAGTCTATGGTTGATAGTTCATAGTTGATAGTCAACAGCCGACAGTCAGAAGTTGGAGTCAGATTCAACTATCGCCTATCAACTACGAAACAATCCAGCGGTCCATGGACGCGGGCGTAAGGATCTCCGGGCCATCGTCGCCCACCAATACCGTATCCTCCAGCCGGATACCCCCCACGCCCTCCAGGTAAACGCCCGGTTCAGCCGTCACCACTGAGCCCGCTCTCAGCCGGGTCTTTTCCGTTTTGGCCAAGCGAGGCTTCTCGTGAATATCGAGACCCACACCGTGGCCGGTGCTATGAGTGAAGTATTTTGCCAACCCACGCCGCTCCAGGACACGCCGCGCCGCCGAATCAACCTCGCAGCACCTGACACCCGGCCGCAGAGCCTCTACGGCCCTCCGTTGCGCTCCCAAGACGGCTTTATAGAGCATGACGGTGCGGGCGCTCGGTTTGCCGAGAAACAGCGTACGCGTCATGTCAGCGGCGTAGCCGGAAAGTATAGCACCCAGGTCGAAGATAACCAATTCGCTTTTCCCCAGTGTCTTGTTGGAGGCGCGGGCGTGCGGGTAGGCGGCACGCGGGCCTGAGGCCACGATGGTTTCGAATGCTGCCCCATCCGCGCCTTTCCGGCGCATACGGTATTCGATCTCTGCCGCCAAATCGCATTCCCTGATCCCAGGCCTGACTTCCCCGACAGTCTCATCGAAAACCTCGACCGTTACGCGGGCAGCTCGGCGAATCAGGGCAATTTCTCCGTCATCCTTGACCAAGCGGAGATCTTCGACAAGACCTGAGGTCGCCTCAAAACGGACCTTACCGCGACCTTCATGCTCCAGGGCGCGAAGCTGGCTGCACGTGACGTGGTCGCCTTCAAATCCCACTCGCTTCGCTTTCTTTTTTCCCAGCCACCGCGCCACGGCTTTGAGGAGCCCGCCGCGTTCTTCGATGACTTCAACCCCTCGCGCGTCTTGTTGTGCCTGCAAGGTGTACCGCGGATCGACCCAGAGAACGGCCTCGGACTCGCCCAGAACGGCCACCCCAGCGCTGCCCCGAAAACCAGTGAGATAAAACACATTGCGCGGGTCGGTGACCACGAGGAAACTCAGCTTTCGTTTCCCTAGACTGGCTCGCAGCCTGGCCCGCCTGCTTTCGGGAGGATTCGAATCAACGGCCGGTTTTATGCCCATAAACAAAAAGGAGGAGACATCCGTCTCCTCCCACCAAGAGTATCCTCGTTCAGCTCAGAATCTCGACCCCAACGCTATCCCGGAAGTATCTTGGGAGTGACAAAGAAGAGCAATTCGTTGTCGTCGGAAATTCGGGTAGTATTCTTGAACAGGTGGCCGAGGATGGGAATGTCTCCTATCCAGGGCACGTAGTTCGCCGTCTTGTTCTCGGATTTAACCGTGATTCCGCCGAAGACCACCGTGCCGCCATCCGGAACCAGTACTTGGGTCGTCGCGTTCTGAGTGTTGATACTGGGTCCCGCAGTCGTCAGTAGGGTACCGACCGTGGAATTATCCACCTTGATGTTCAAGAATACGTTGCCGTCCGCGGTCACTTGAGGCGTTACTTGCAATTGCAGGGCAGCATTCACCATTTGTACGGTTACCGTAAGGTTGATGGACGTCTGGATCGGAATCTGGACGCCCTGGAGAACCGTGCCCTGGACGTTGTTCTGAGTGATGATCATGGGGTTCGAAATCGTCTTTGCGTCCGCCTTCGTTTCCGCGGCCGAAATCATGGCGTTGATGAAATAGCGTGACGCCTGATTGTTGATCACAAACGCTCCAAAGCCGCTGACATTGGTTTGGCCCAGCGTGACGCGAGGGGTGGTGGCTGAGGATGATGCTGTCGGGATGTTCCCCTGCGCGGAGGCGCCGGTCCCGGTGGCTCCTCCGGTTACCGTGGAGCCAGAAGGATTCACGGTTCCATAATTGAGCGCACTGAAGAGGTCGCGCTCGAAGTGTTTCGTGGCGACGATGATTCGCGCCTCAATCGAGACTTGCTTCGACTTGGTATCTAGTTTTTCGATGAATGCCGAGACAACCGGAATCTGCGCCGCCGTATCGGTAACGATCACGGTGTTAGTGCGGGCATCCACCACAGCAGTCCCGCGCTTGCTCAGAGCTCCGCCCCCGGCTACGGTTTTCAGAAGGGTCACGATGTCCCCCGCTTTGGCATAGCTCACCGGAATAAAGCGAGTCACAACAGGCTGCGCCTCCTCACGGGCCGCCGTTAACTTGGTGACGACTTCCTGCTCAGCGGTTAGGGTTTCCAGCTTGGAGATGCGTAATACGTTGCCTTCGAGTGATTTGCCCAGGCTGTTGTCCTTTAGCACGATGTCCAGGGCCTGGTCCCAGGGCACGTTATCAAGGACCATGGTGACGGTGCCCGTTACATTGGGATCGATCATAATGTTGAGCCCGCTGATCTCGTGGATCAACCGGAAGAAATCCTTCAGGTCAACATCCTTCAAGTTGAGCGAGATAGGCTCACCACTGTAATGGGGCTGTTCTGCGGCGGGCGCGGCGCTCGCCGCCTGCGCTCCGGGAACGTCATTGGGGGATGTCTCAACCTTGGCGGGCATCGAATCGGCGATCACCTTGGCAGCGTGGGCAGCCGCTACCGCTTCGGGAGCCGGTTCGGCAGGCCTGGGGCTGGGCGCTGCGACGGCTTCCTGCGCTCCCTTACCCGCCGGGAGGGTGTTCTGATAATCGGCTTTCGCAATGCTCACGGGCTGAACCTCAGCCGCGCCGGTGTTGACTTTGGCGGGTTCCGGCGGCGCCGCGGTCTGCTGCCCGGTCGTCGCCGATGAAGACTCCGAGTGCTTAGGCTGCACAACTTCCTTGACGAGCTTTGCTCCTTCTGCCTTCGATGCAGGCAACATCGACGCACTCACCGCCGGCGGCGCTGGGTGGCTGGCGGCCATGCGTGCTTTGAGTTCGATTCGAACTCCGCCCGACCGAGCGTGAACGTCGAAAACGGGGTCGCCAGCGAGATCCACAACCACCCGAACGACGGCGGGGTTGCTGGCCTGGAACTGGCCTATACGAACGCCACTCGCCAACGGAGAGGGTACAGAGAAGGCGCTTTGATGAAAGGCCTTGCGCGCCCCATCAAGATCCACCACCAGACGCCGTGGATTCTCGAGCCGTAACACACGATAATTCGTCGGTTTCGACGTGTCGACGTCCACATGGACCTCGCCATCCGGACCCGCGCTGACGAAAAGCGCGGAAACTTCCGCCGGGCCACTCGATGGCTTGGAAGGTGTCGACTTTTCGGGCACGCTGGCCGTGTCCGCGGGCGCCGGGCGTGCTGGCGCTGGCTCCATCGGCTCCGCCGCAGCAGAAGCTGTCGGTGTATGGTCCCCGAAAGTGACCACGAGACCGTCGGCAAGGCGCTCAACTTGGTACGCTTCGTGATGCTTCATTTCCACGTGCACGCGAACGACGGGCTGATGGGCGGCATCGATAAACTGAACCAGGCGATAACCGGTCAGGAGTCCCCCGGACCATTCACCGTTCTTGGCAATTTGATCCGCCTTAGCGCCAGTCAAGTCGATAAAGAGGGTATCGGGAGTGGCGAGGAGCGTCTTGTAGGTATAGTCGCCGTCAATGCGCAATCGCAGTTGGCTGGCCGAGCCCGATGGCGACACCGCGATGGCTCTCAGAGTAGCGGGGGGCGCCGGGGCCGCTGCCCCGTTCTGGGCGACAGCGCAAAGCAACGCCAGTATCAGTCCTCTCATCGCCAAAGATGGAAAGTCTCTTCTTTTCATTTTTTCTCTCCAGGGGCCGGAGCCAATTGTCGGATCACCTCACGAGACTGCAACTTGCCTGTCGGGTCGTGAAAATCTTCCCTGAAATAGACGGAGTCCGGCGTTATCCTGGTGATAGCGCCGTTATAGAGCTGGTCATTCTCGTGCAGGAAATAAGCGCGATTGGCTGGGTTGGCTAAAACCGCGATCATCTTGGGATTGGTGGCGCCGACGCGAACTATCCCCTCCAACTTCAACTGGTCGATAATCAATCCCTTCGCTCCCGGCGGCAACGGTCCTGTTGGTTCTTCGAAGGCTTGGTTACCCTGAACCGCAATCATCGGCTTTGGGAGGTTGAACGGATCCCGCAGATTCCCTTCGGCAGGCTTCGCCACTGGCTCGGCGACCGTTTCTTTTTCCTTGGCGGCCCGCTTCGGGGGCTGTTTAACCGCCTTCTGAGCAAGAGCCTTGGCCGCCGCCTCGCCTTGAGGCGCCGCCGCGGCGCGACCTACCCCTGCATTACCCTGGCCGATGAGGGGCAAGTACAGAAAAATGCTCGCGAGGATTCTTCTCGATGTGCGTGTGTGCATGATTCTTGTCATACGCCTCGGTCCTGCCTATCTCTTCGGGGCGGCCGCAGCCCCTTGCGTACCCAGCTTGTTGAAGTAGGTGACCAGCACGCAGTCAGCGCCGACGCTCTCGCTGGGCGCGACTTCATAGGAGCCCAGGCCGCCGCCGCTCGGGGTGCCCAGCTTGATGTCCGTCACACTGACGATTCGCTGCTCGTGAGCGAGCCGATCAAAGTAATTGACGAGCCCCCAATAGGTCCCGTCCAACCGGACCTTAAAGGGCTCCTCCACGTAATAGTCCTTGGGGACGAGAGGTTGAGGAAGAAAGGTGCGCACATGAACGCCTGCCTCGGTCCCGGTCCTGAAAACCATCTGCATAAATTCGTCTGTGGCTTGCTCGTCCGGCACAATTGAGCGCAAGGTCTCTAATTCTGTTTGGAGCTGTGAGATCCTGTTCTTGTATTCCGTCTGTTTCTGCTCAAACGCCTGGTTTATCTTGTTCTCCGCCGTCAATTTCTTAACCTGGCTATCCAAGTCCGCGCGCTGGTCCGCAAGAGGGTAAACATAAAGATAGGACAGGACTCCGACCACGATCAGCGGCACGAGACCTATGAGGCCGGCTTGCGCGGCGGGCGGGAAATCCTTAAAGCTTTTGGCCATCGATGCTTCCTTCTCTCAAAACCCTTCGTGCGCCACTACCCTCCGCTCCTCTGGCCGCGTGACGTTGCCGGAGCGGCTGGGTTCTCGGTGGAACTCTGCTTGTAGACGCAATCCAGGCTGAATTTAAAGCTCACACGACTTGCTCGGTCGTCTTGATATGACTGTCGCAATTGGACATCGACAAAGTTTCCGGACTTTACCAGCGCGGCGAGGAAATTGGCAATGGCCTCCGTCGAGTTCGCCACGCCCTCAATAGCCAGCCGATCTCCCTTCGGTGCTACGGTCAGCAGGTAGAGATCATTCGAGCGGTCGACTAGTACCCCTAGAGTGTGCATTAATTCCACGGGCCCGACTCGGCTGCTTTGAAGGAGGTGGATAGTGTCGAGGCGAAGCTGTAGTTGTTGGAGTTGCTGCTCGTAACGGGCGTTTTGCTCCTTGATGCCAGCCAACCGCGCCTGCTCCGCCTTCGCCTTTTGAAGGTTGAGATTCAGGGTGTCGATTTGCCTGGTCATGTACCAATAGACAAATCCCGCGATCAGGGCCAGGACAACCAGAAACGCTCCGGGAAGAATGATGGCCTCGGGCGCCAATCCCGCAGAGGGTTCTGCCGCTCGCGCGACAGGTTTGGGAGCTCCCAAGAGATTGATTTTGATCATACAGTGTCAAAGCTCCTCAGTGCCAGCCCGACGGCAACCGTCATCCGGGGCGCAATGTCTTCGATATAGCTGGCATCAAACTTCGACGGATTGATCTGCACCTTATTGAAAGGGTTCAGAATCTCCACGGGAATCTTGAACTCTTCTTTCAGCAAGTCGGTCAATCCTTCAATCCTCGCCGTACCGCCCGCCACATAAATCTGTTGGATGTTTTCCGTGGAAGCCGTCTGACGAAAGAAATCGAAGGTCTTCTGTATTTCTAGGAGCAGAATCTCTGAAACCGAACGAATGTGGGGCCCCTTCTGGTCGGGACTTATGTTCGGCACCTCCAGACCCTGCTTCAACTTCTCCGCGTCTTCGAAACTCAGGTCCAGCTCCTTCTGTAGCGTATCGGTATATTGATTGCCCCCGACCGATACGTCGCGAGTAAAGAGCGGAACCCCTCCCCGCACGATGTTGATGTTCATGATGCTGGCACCGACGTTGAGCAAGGCCACCATAAGGTCAGGGGGCGGATCGTAGCTATGCTCAAACGCGTTCTGGAGCGCGAAAGCGTCAATGTCCACGATGGCCGCCGTCTTGGCGGACTGACTGAGGACGTTGGTGTGATTCAAGATCTTTTCACGTTTCACGGCCACCAGCATGACGTCGAAGCCCCCGCCCGACATCGCCGGGCCAAGGATCTGATAATCCTTGAAAACGTCGGCGAGATCGAAGGGAATATGCTGTTGCGCTTCGTATTCTATGGCGTTGGCGACCTCTTCTTCGTTAGCGGCGCTCACGGTAATCTTCTTTACGATCACCGAGTGACCGGAAACCGCCGTGGCCACTTCTCTGGTCTTTATCTTGTGCTCAGAGAAGATCTTCTCAATCGCCGTGGAAACCGAAAGGGCATCCATGATGGCGCCGTCCACAACCGTGTCCTGGCCCAGGGTTTCCATGCCCACGTTAGCCAACTCGAGGACATCGCCCTTTTTCTTCAGCTCGACAGCCTTCACCGAGCTGGAGCCGATGTCTAATCCAACCAAAGGCTTAGATTTCGCCCGCCCAAACATGCTCGTTGCTCCCTACCGCACCATTATGCGGCCTCTACGGTCGGTACGCTCCTCGTTGCGCGTGCTTTGCTTGTCCATCCAACGGTCGAGCACCGTCTTCTTGAACTTCCATCGGTTGCCCAGCTTGAAGGCCGGAATCCTGTCTTCCGAAACATACTTATAGAGTGTCTCACGTGAGACTCCCAAGTATTGCGAAGCCTCCCGGATGTCCATCACTTCTCTCGTCTCTGCCATCCTGCCGACCTTGCCCAGCCAGATTCAACCAAAACACTGGTGGCCGGGAAATCCTTCGCGGAGCCCGTTGAAGTGCCCCGCGAATCGGGCTCACTGCTGGGCTTATACGCGCACCGACTTTGGCTTGTCAAGTGTTTTTTTAGGGTTTTCTTCGTGTGCTTTGCGTAGGGGAATGGAGATTATGGGGGTTTCTTCCCGTTTTCACCTAGATATGGTGTCCTGGTCCGCCTATACCCCTATATATGTGCCCAAAATAATTTCGAGATGGTCCGTCTTTGGGGGTGTTTTACCCCTCTTTCAGTCGGCAGCTCCCGTTTTTTAGGGCTGCCTATTCGTATCGCAGAGCTTCGATGGGGTCGAGCCTCGCGGCCTTCCCCGCGGGCTAGTATCCGAAGAAGATGCCGACGATGGTCGAGAAGACTACGGCAGTCGAGCGAGCCAGCGGAGAAATGAAGTGAGGCCAACCCAGCAATGTCGCCAAGCTCCTGGAGAGTGCGACGGCCACAAAGATTCCGAACACACCACCTGCCATGCTTAACACTACCGCGCCTCGACGGACTCTATGCTACTCTGGAGTCTGCGTATTTTCCAGATTCAAAGCGACGAGAGGTTACCCCATGCGCACCAAGTCGTCTGACAAACTGCGGCACCAAATCACTCGGGCGGTCGTCGCCGTGTTGCTAGCGGCGCTCACCTCAATTATCGTCGCCGCGCGAGATACCGCGCTGCAATATCAGAAACCGCCCAAGGCCATCCTCGATGTGCTGAACGCGCCGATCACACCTGAGGTGCGCGTCAATCCAACCTGGGACGTGGCGCTCTTTTGCACGCCCGTGCTTTATCCTCCCATCTCCGACCTTGCTCAGCCGATGCTTCGGTTGGCCGGGGTGCGCATCAACCCGGCCAACAACGGCGCGCACAACCCGCCGCGCTTCACGGGGTTCGTGTTGAAGCGCATTGCCGACGGCCACGAGACAAACGTCGCGTTGCCCGCCAGCGGCTCCCTGAGCGCGCCCATGTGGTCTCCCGACGGCAAGCGTTTCGCCTTCACCAACTCCACCAACACAGCGGTCGAGTTGTGGGTCGGTGACGCGCGCACCGGCGCTGCTCACGCCATCTCCGGCCTGCGACTGAACGCTGCCCTCGGCCCGCCTTGCGAGTGGATGCCCGACAGCCAATCGCTCCTTTGTCTGACGGTGCCCGACGGCCGCGGCGAGCCGCCCAAGCCTCCGGCCGTACCGAGTGGCCCGCACATCGAAGAGAGCTTCGGCAAGGCGGCGCCACAACCCACCTTCGAGGACTTGCTGCAAAATGCGTTCGACGAGAAACTCTTCGACTACTACGCGACGGCACAGCTCCAGTTGGTCAGCGTGGCGGCGCACAAGCTCGGCTCGAAACTCACGGTCACTGTCGAGCGCGCCACTCACGTGGGAAGGCCGGCGATATTCAGCAACGTCGCTCCCGCGCCCGACGGCCAGCACATCCTGGTGGAGCGCGTGCACCTGCCTTATTCCTATTTGGTCACGTTTCGCGAGTTCCCGCGCGAAGTGGAAATCTGGGACCGGGCCGGCCGCGTCGTCTACACGGTGGCCAGCCTGCCGCTCGAAGAGAACACGCCGCTGGGCGGCGTGGAGTTGGGCCCGCGCAATTTCTCCTGGCAGGCCACCGCCCCCGCAACGCTCGTGTGGGCTGAGGCGCTGGATCGCGGAAACCCGCGCAACAAAGTCACGCCTCGGGACAAGGTGATGTGGCTTGATATGTCGGGGCTCAGCGCCAGCAATCCCGGCCGAGCGCCGCTCGGCCCTACAACCGGCGCGGCGCCGCCCCAACCCACGGAATTGCTGAAGACTGAAGAGCGCTTCGCCGGCATTCAGTGGGGCGAGCGCGGCGACTTCGCCGTGGTGCGCGACTACGTTCGCAACCAGCAGCGTCGCCGCGCCTACTTCTTCAATCCCAAAGATCCGTCGACCACGCCGCGCTTGGTTTGGGACCTGAGCGTATCCGACCGCTACAAGGACCCAGGACAACCGGTGATGCGCGTGCTGCCCAATGGCCAGCGGGCCATTCTTCAGGACGGCGACAACATCTATCTTGAAGGCCCAGGCGGCTCCCCCGAGGGCGATCGGCCGTTCTTTGACCGGTTCAACACCAAGACGCTCGAGAGCCAGCGGCTCTTTCGCTGCGACGACAAGAGTTACGAAAGCGTTGCGGCCGTTCTGGCTCCCGACGCGACAAAATTCCTGACGCGCCGCGAAACGCCAACCGAGCCGCCCAACTACTTCATTCGCACCGCGGCGGGCGGCAACGTGGCGTTCACCGAGTTCCCCAACCCCACGCCGCAATTGCTCGGCATCCAGAAACAGATCGTGACGTACAAGCGCCCCGACGGCGTGGGCCTTTCCATGACCCTCTATCTGCCGCCCGACTACAAGCCCGGCGAGCGCCGCCCGGCGGTGATGTGGGCTTATCCGTTCGAGTTCACCAGCGCCGATTTGGCCTCGCAAGTCAGCGGCTCAGCCAATCGCTTCACGGCTTTTCGCGGGCCGTCGGAACTTTTCTTTCTTCTCGATGGCTACGTGGTGCTCGACAACGCGTCCATGCCGGTGGTCGGCGATCCTGAGACCATGAACAACACCTACGTCGAGCAGACCGTCGCCGATGCCAAGGCCGCCATCGACAAGGCAGCGGAAATGGGCGTGATCGATCCGCATCGCGTCGGCGTCGGCGGCCACAGCTATGGCGCTTTCATGACCGCCAACCTGCTGGCCCATTCCGACCTCTTTCGCGCCGGCATCGCGCGCAGCGGCGCCTACAACCGCACGCTCACTCCCTTCACCTTCCAGAGCGAGCGTCGCACGCTTTGGGAAGCGCCCGACGTCTACTTGAAGATGTCGCCATTCATGTTCGCCGACAAGCTCAAGGCACCGATTCTTCTGATTCACGGTGAGGCGGACAACAATTCGGGGACGTTTCCCGTCCAGTCAGAGCGCATGTACCGCGCCCTGAAGGGCAATGGTGGGTCGGTCCGCTACGTTACGCTGCCCAATGAAGCCCACGGCTACGCGGCGCGGGAATCGGTCGAGCATGTGCTGTGGGAAATGTTGCGCTGGTTCGATAAGTACGTGAAGAACCCGCCGCCTGGCCGCTAGTGCCGTTCCAACTTATTAGACCTATGTTCAACACCTACGTCCTGTTTCGCCCCATAATCGGGACGGCCCCGAGAAGCTAGGTCGAAATAGTTGGAACGGCACTAGCCTCTAGCCACGCGTCACTTGCTTTTGTATGATTCCTTGGCGTGAACATGATTCTCAACGACGTTGAAACCCGGGTGCTGGGATCGCTGATCGAAAAGGAAATCACGACGCCGGAATACTATCCTCTTTCCTTGAACGCTCTGGTGAACGCGTGTAACCAGAAATCCAATCGCGATCCGGTGATGAATTTGGACGAAGAGACGGTCCGGCAGGCGTTGGACGACCTGAACCAAAAAGGATTGGCGGGAGCGAGCAGCCACGCAGACAGCCGCGTGACCAAGTACGAGCATCGGCTTCAGGAAGTCTTCAATTTCACGCGGCCCGAGACCGCCATCCTGTGCGTGCTCTTGTTGCGTGGTCACCAGACTCCGGGCGAGCTGCGCGGACGCGCCGAACGCATGCATCGCTTTGACGACCTGAGCCAGGTGGAGTCCACGTTGCACCGCCTGATCGAGCACGATCCTCCGCTGGTGAAAATACTGCCCCGGCAACCCGGCACTAAGGAGTCGCGTTACGCACACTTGTTTTCAGGCGATGTGGCGGAAGCGGTTTCTCAAACGCCAGCCGCCCCGGCAGAAACCGGCCAGGCCACATTAGAACATCCTCTCTCCGGCGCGACGGAAGTTGGCCGCACCGACACGGCACGAATGGCTCGACTGGAGGATGAGGTCGCCCGCCTTCGCCAAGAGGTTGCAGAGTTGAAGCAACAGCTCGAGAGCTTTCGAAATCAGTTTGAGTGAAGAACTGTAGGGCCGGGGCTTGCCCCGGCCCTTTGGGTTGCACCGCCAGGGCCGGAAGTCGGGGCTTGCCTTGACCGTTTGGGTTTAGACCGTCAGTGCGGGAAGGCCGGGGCAAGCCCCGGCCCTACAACCGCCGGATTTGGAAATAAGCATGTCTGGAAGTCTCGCGAGGACGTCGAAGCACATTCTGCTTCTTCTAGTCTTGGCTCCGGCGCTGCTGGTTGCGCTTGCGCCCGCATCGATTTCACGCAGCCAGGACATCAACCCGAACCTGCTTGATCATCGCTGGAAGGCGCAGTGGATTACGTGTCCTGGCGGGCCGAGACGGGAATTCGGCGTATTCCATTTTCGAAAAGCCTTTTCGCTCGATTCCCTTCCCCAACATTTCGTGATCCACGCGAGCGCCGACCAGCGCTATCAACTCTTCGTGAACGGCGTTCGCGTGCTCGAAGGGCCGGCGCGCGGCGACCTCGACCACTGGCGCTACGAAACAGCGGACATCGCGTCGCATTTGCATCCCGGCAAGAATTTGCTGGCCGCGGTGGTGTGGAACTTCGCCGAGCTGGCTCCCATGGCGCAGATGAGCACCGAGACCGGACTGATTGTTCAAGGCGATGGCGACGCCGAATCCACCGTGAATTCGGACACGAGCTGGAAATCGGTGCGCGACACCGCAATCGAAATGATTCCAGTGGGGGCGAAGACCGACTACAGCTACACAGTCATCGGGCCGGGCGAAAAGGTGGACGGCACGCGCTATCCCTGGGGCTGGGAGAAACCCGACTTTGGCGACTCCGAGTGGCAGCAGGCCGAAACCATAACCGTCGGCGGGCCGCGCGGCATTCAGGACAGCCCGTCCCGATGGATGTTGGTCCCGCGCAGTATTCCCTCGATGGAGGAACATCCCGAGCGCTTCGTGCGCCTCGTTCGCACTCAGGGTGTCGAGGCAGCTCTGGGATTCTTGCTGGGCCAGGCGCCGGTGACCGTTCCTCCGAACACACGCGCCACAATTCTTCTCGATCAGACTTTTCTCACCACCGGCTATCCCGAACTCTTGACGAGCGGCGGACGGAATGCAGAAATCACGGTGACTTACGCTGAATCGCTTTGGAAAGGGCAAGAGAAAGGCAACCGCGACGAGACCGATGGCAAAGCCATCAAAGGTTATCAGGACACATTCATTGCCGACGGGGGTGAGCATCGCCTGTTTCGCCCGCTCTGGTGGCGCACGTTCCGCTATCTCCAGCTCGATATTGAAACTCGTGCCGAGCCGTTAGTCATCGAAGATTTCCGGTCGACCTTCACGGCCTATCCGTTCCAGGGCCGCGCCCAATTCGAGAGTGACGATCCTACCCTGCAAAAAATCTGGGAAGTCGGTTGGCGCACGGCAGGGCTGTGCGCGCACGAGACCTACATGGATTGTCCCTACTACGAGCAGCTTCAGTACGCCGGCGACACGCGCATCCAAGCGCTGGTTTCGCTCTACATGACGGGCGACGACCGCCTGGTGAAGAACGCCATCGAATTGCTCAACGAATCGCGCACGCCTGACGGCCTGACGCAAAGCCGCTATCCATCACACCTGCCGCAATACATTCCGCCGTTTTCGCTACTTTGGATCGGCATGATGCACGACCTGTGGTGGTATCACGGCGACGCCGATTTTCTGCGACAGTTCCAGCCTGGCATGCGCGACGTGCTGGGATGGTTTGAGGCGCGCCTCGTGCCGGGGCATCGGGGCCTGGCGCCATCCGGCCTCCTAGGGAAACTCGAGTGGTGGGATTTTGTCGACTGGACTAAAGACTTTGAAGACGGCGTGCCGCCTCAGGACGGCAACGGCCAATCCTCCATCTTGAGTTTGCAGTTTGCTCTGGCCTTGAAGGACGCCGCCGAGATGGAATCCGGCTTTGGAAGCGCGGAGCGGGCCGCGCACGATCGGGCCGTGGCGGCGAATATCGTGGAGACGGTGAGAAAGACCTGTTGGGACCCAGGGCGCGGGCTGATCGCCGATACTCCGTCACGAAAGCATTTCAGCCAACACGCCAACATTCTCGCCGTGCTGGCCAACGCTGTGCCGCCGGCGGAACAAAAGGCCGTCATGGAGAAGGTTCTGCGCGAAACATCTTTGACTCAGTGCTCTTACTATTTTCGGTTTTATTTGTTTCGCGCCATGAAGAAGGCCGGCTTGGGCGACGAATATCTGAGTCAGCTTGGTCCCTGGAGGGAAATGCTCAAGCTGGGCCTCACCACCTGGGCCGAAACCCCCGAGCCGACCCGCTCGGACTGCCACGCCTGGAGCGCGCATCCGAATTTCGATTTGCTCGCCACGGTGGCCGGCATCGAATCCGCCGCGCCCGGATTTGCGAAAGTGCAAATCACTCCCCACCTTGGTCCGCTCAAGCGCCTTCAAGCAACGCTGCCTCATCCCTTGGGCGAAATCTCTGTTTCTTACGTCCAGCGGGGCGGCAAGCTAACCGCAGACGTTACCCTGCCGGCCAAGCTCAGCGGATCCTTTTCGTGGCGAGGGAAAAGCGTGCCACTCCACAGCGGAAGCCAACATCTCGATTTCGAATCGTCGGAATAACCCATGGCCCAGCTCATTGATTTCGAAGGTCGCAGCATCCGGCTGAATCAAGAACGCTGGCAGCACATTTCCGAGCACCCTGAAATGGCAAACCTGCGAAGTGTGGTGGAGGAGACGTTGCGTTTGCCCGAATTCGTTGTAAAATCCTTGAGTGATGAACGGGCGCGGCTCTATTACCGCTATTACCATCGCACCGTGGTGGGCGGCAAGTATTGTTGCGTGGTTGTGGTCGAGGGCCTTCGGGACGCGTTCGTGGTGACCGCGTACCTGACCGACCGCATCAAGAGAGGCGAAATCCTATGGCGCAGAGAACCGTAAGGATGTGGTTTGATCCCGAAGGGGATTTCCTGGAAGTCACTTTTGAGCAGAAGCCGGGCTACTTCCGTGAGACCGAAAACGACCATGTGATGGAAAAAGTCGATGAGGATGGCAACGTCATCGGATTTTCAGTACTCCGCGTCAGCTCTCTCAACAAAACTCCACTCGAAGTCGCGCTGACCTGACCCACAAATTACGAATTCTAAATTATGAATTATGAATGAGAGAAACGATGTCAGCCGTCCGTCGTTCGGGCTTGACGCGCGTGAGGATGTCCGCCTCACACCGCGCCCGGTCTTCGTTTATAATTCAGAATTCATAATTTCGCCAGGCATTCCTTCCCGCAGTCTACCGGCCGGTCCTTCAGCAGCGAGCAACGCTTGATGTCAGTGAACTTGAGGTTGCCGAATTCCGCCTCGCGCTGGTCCACCAGGACGTCGGCCCCGAGTTTCAGCTCCGGGCACTGAACGGTGCGAGTTCTCAAGCCCGGACCCCACTCCCAAATGGCATAAGCCGTAACCAGCAGGAACGCCAGTGCCACGAGCATGGCAAGCACAAATTGAGAGGTCATTGGAAAACCCCCTTTTGAATGATGAGCGATGAATGATGAATGATGAATGAAAAAAAAGAGCCTGCCATCATCATTCAGCATTCATCATTCCAGTTGCGCCAGCACTTCCGACGCGGCGATCTGTTTCGGCCGCATCTTCCAACTGAAATACGGTCGCGCGACGGCCTTGAGTGCGCGAACTTTCAAGTTGTAGAGCTTCGATGGCCAGCCGGTGGGCGCGAGGTATCGGGTGTCGCCCGGCTGAACCACCAGGCTCACTTCGATGTTGGGCGTCACGTCGACGGGAATGTTGTTCTTCCGGCAAGCCTCGTAAACGTGGCGGAAAACGACCAGCATGTCCTCATAGCGAGGTGACGGCCAGTCTTGCAGGTCAGCGCCCTTGGTAGGTCGGAAGATGCACACCGTGGGAAACGCGCCCACGCTCGTGATGTAATCAATCGCCTTGAGAGTCCACTCGAGCGGCTCGATTCCGGCAATGATTTCTCCCGAACACGTTCCCTTCCCCAGCGCCTTCGACGTGTATTCGAGGGCGCGGAAGAACGCCTCCTGGCCGATGTATTTTTGCTTTCCGGGACAAATTTCGGCGAAGGTCTTAGGGTCATGAAACTCGTAGCAAAAGCTGAAGTGATTGGCGCCCAAATCGATCAAGCGGTCGTACTTCCACGTGTCGCGCACCGGGCAGGCCTGCACTCCAATCAAGCTGCCCACGCGCGATTTCACGGCCTTGACGTAAGGAGCGACCACGTCCAGATCGCGATTCGTCTTGTAACCGGAATTGAAGTGCACGAAGGTGACGCCGGACTCCTGCTTGGCAGCGCGCGCCACTTCGACCACGTCCTCGATGTCTTTCACTTCCGCCTCGTTGACACCCACATTGAGGCCGGTAGTGCAAAACCGACAATTCATTCGCGGCGAGTGCGCCCAGAAGCCGCAAGCATTCGAGATGTAAATGCCAAGATAGGTGCCCTGTAGAACGCCGACCTTTCGCATCTCAGTGCCGCGCGACGTAATCTCCGAATACCAGGCAGGCTCAGTCGGAATGCGGACTGAATACCGAGCCCCGGTGCGATCGTCAACCACGATATAGGCTGGCCCCTCGCGCTCCAACCGGTAACAGGAGTGTTGGACGAAGTCCTCCACCACCGGAACGTTCATCCAGATGTCCTTGAGCGGCCCGGGGATGATGAGTTCGAGGCCGTCGCCGAGACCGGCGCGCGTTCTGGAAAGCGGGCGCCCATCTTCGTCCAAGGTGCACGATTCACCGATCCGGATGCCTTTACAAAACAGGTCGATCTCGAGTTCGCAGGGGTTCAGCATAGCGGCTTTGCCATTCCCTCTCTCGGCCGAAGCACCCTGGGGCGCACGGCTCGCTTCGCTTCGGGTCACAGACGCCATTCTGTATACCACGCTAGGCCAAGTCCGGAGCCAGCGCAGTGACTTTCGTCACAACCGGATGTGACGGACTGTCGGCGCGGCGGTCAATGCCCGCCCTTCAATGCTCAAGCAGCGCTGCCACTCAGTACCAGCGGTCTTGGGAGTCGCGATTTCCCGGCTGGGCGGCGGGCTTAGACGGAGTATCGGGCCCCCTATTCAATCTGCTTCATGCAGGCGGAGCCAGGAAACCTGATCTGTGCTTGTTGCCGTGCTACCTAATTCGTGGTGAGTGGGCGGGATGGGTTCGACGCATTCCCACATCCGGATTGACGGTGGAGGGGGAATATACATTCCGCTAAAGTGCAAACCTTTGCCGATGTGTCTGCCAGCGGAGACTGGGCTGCGAACATCATGTCCTTTAGAATCAGCGAGATTCTCTATCCGGCGCTTTGGCACTAGACATGCAGTAACAGCAATCGGTTCTTGGTGGAAGCTGAAGATCCCTGGCAGATCGGATCAGATGCTCCCAAACTCGCTGTGCAAGAAAAGGAGAATTACATGAGTAAATCTGTGGCGCGAGGAGTTGTTGTATTCTTCGTGCTTTGTTTGGCAATGTTCGTCGTATCTAGTACGGCCAGTGCGTCAAGCGTTGGAGTGAACAACGCTGGCGGACATAAAACCTCTGGCCCGTCCAATCATGCCACCCTGCAAGGATTCGGCTCGGGCAGTTCATCCCCGGCCGATGTCAACGTCAACGTACCATTCCCCACCGCCGGTGATGCTTACTGCAGCTTCACTAATGGCTGCGGAACCATTCCGTCCGGCGGCCAGACTGCCTATCAGTGGACCGCTGGTGACTACGTGCTTTCAAGCGTTTTCACCGGTACCGGCATCACGTCGGCCACAGACCTCACCGCCGACTGGATCTTCCAGGATTACCTTGGAACTCCAGACGGATCAGGGCAGTCCACCCAACAGTGGAACGTCTACGTGAACGGCGTAGAGGTTGCCTACACCATCCTCCCAGATTGCAATTACTGCGGCAGCTACTACACGGTGGGAGGAGGGGTGACCTTTTCTGACATCGCACCCGTGGACGGCGGTTACCAGATCGCATTGGTGTTGCAGAACACCACTCCTGACCAATGGGGCTCGGTCGCTTGGGCAGATGGCGGAATCACCGGCCTATCCGGGACAGCCACTCCTGAGCCTAGCGCCCTGATGCTCTTGGGCACAGGCTTGGTTGGTCTGGCTGGCGCGGTTCGGCGCAAGCTGAGCTAAACGCTGTAAGCCTACCGACAGATTACACTTAGGGAGCCGGAGCGCAAGCTCCGGCTTTCTTTTTTTTCCCTCGTTCACTGGCGCCATTTCTGCGCAACCCAAAGAACTCCACCTGGAACGTGTTCGAGATTTCGCCTCCGCGCGACTATCACCAAACCGCCCGGCACTTTTCCGCCCACCAGCATCGCATGTCACCAGATTCTCTGGTACTCTCCATCGCGCTATGTAGGGCCGATCCCGCAGGGCGGGAAGCCGGTCTGGGCCGGGGCAAGCCCGCCCTTGGGGAGCTAAAATTTTTCGCTTGACAATTAACGTTAGCTGTAGTATTCAGTATATGATCTTTTCCGGCCATGAAGGGGCAACCCCCACTGCTGGGCGGGTTTGACGAGGAGCGTGGCCGCGCGGAGGTTCCTGTGTGCCTGCGCCAATCCTCGACCACCCAGTTCGATGCCTGCCGCAGCCTCGACATTCGAAAATCGAAATTGCAGACTGGAAATTCGAGAGTGGAAGATGGAATACCCAGGCTCGACACCTCAGCTTGGAAAAAGGGAAACTCCAAACTTCAGAATCGGACATGGGAACTCGAGATATTGCTTTCAAACCCAGAATCCTATGTCAGTAAGGGCGGCCTGGGGAGCGCTCCCGCAGGGCGTGAGAGAGTGGCGAAACTGAGGATGGGGAACGAAGCCGGAATGTCTTTTATTTTCTGTGAGATGGCCTTTGCGGTTCTCCCTCCTATTCCGGATTCGGGAAGACAGAATGCCGTGGATGGCAGAGAGCGAAATGAGAAAGCAAACCCAACCAAACCCATTGAGGCTAAGATTTTTGGAATCAGCGAGATGAGTGACTTGGAGGCAAAGCAAACCCATGGATGTTAACTGGCCTAGTTTCAGGTTCTTAGAGAGAAAAAAGGCCGATTTTTAGAGAAATATGAACGGTGCACGGCTCACTATTCCCGATTTGGCCTGAATCGGTGGCTGGTGACGAGTGGTTGATGGCTAGCGCAGTAGCAGCAGACAGCAGACGGAATCGAGTGTCAAAGGACTACCCCGATGCCTAGAAGAAAAGCAAACGGAAAGCCCAGAGGACGGCGGAACTTTCTTAAGACAGTGGCGCTGGGCGCTGGCGGGTTCGCTGTGCCGGGAACCGCCGGCCTCAGCCAGACCCAAGGCCGAGCGCCGGCCGGCCCAACAGTACGGTCCGCGCTTCAGTTTCCTCGCGTCTTCACTGGCCGGCAACTGGCGATGATTTCATTTCCGTTGGGCGGAGTGGGCGCGGGCAGCATCGGCCTGGGCGGGCGCGGCCAGCTCCGCGACTGGCAGATTTTCAACCGGCCGCAGAAAGGGAATTCCCCCAGTTATTGCTTTGCTTCCATCTGGGCGCAAGGCGGCAAAGCAGGCAGACGCAAGCCGGTGGCGCGCGTCCTCGAGGCGCGATTTATGCCGCCTTACGAGGGCTCGTCCGGTCTCGGTTCTGATAATGTGCCGGGCCTGCCGCGCCTGGCGTCCGCGAAATTCACCGGCGCGTTCCCGCTGGCGCAAATCGACTTTGAAGACGCCGACCTTCCCGTCGAAGTTTCGCTCGAAGCGTTCACGCCGTTCATCCCGCTCGACGCGGATGAATCCGGCTTGCCCGTCGCGGTGCTGCGCTATCGCGTGAAGAATCCGGGCGCGGCGAACGCCAAAGTTTCGATCGCCATGTCGATTGACAACCCGGTGGGCGCAGGTGACAAGGCCTCGGGCCGCACCAACGATTACCGGAAGGGCGCGAGCGGGACAAATCTCGAAGGGCTGTTCATGCGCAATCCCTTCCTGCCCTCCGCCGATCCGCTGGCAGGCAGTTTTGCGCTGGCGGTGCTCGACACCGCCGGCAGCGAAGTCACTTATCTCCAAGGCTGGCCGAGTGCGCAATGGTGGGAAGGCCCGCTGCTCTTCTGGGATGATTTTGCGAGCGATGGCCGGCTCGGCGAAGTAGCACCTCAGGGCGCACAAAAAAGCACTGTAGGTTCCGTGTGTCTCGGCCGCGAGATTGCGCCGCGCCAGACTGCGAGTTTCACGTTTCTGGTGAGCTGGCATTTTCCCAACCGCACGCCGGAGCGCTGCGGCTGGCACTCGGCCAAGGGCCACGAGCGCGACGTGGTTGGGAATTTTTACTGCACGCGCTTTGCGGACGCGTGGCAGGCGACGGAATATACAGCCACTCATCTCACGCCGCTCGAAGCGCGCACTCGAGCGTTCGTGACCGCGATGGAGAAGAGCACGCTGCCGGATGCCGTCCGCGACGCGGCCACCGCCAATCTCTCGACGCTGGTTTCACCGACTTGCTTCCGCACCGCCGATGGACACTTCCACGGATTCGAAGGCTGCAACGATGATGGCGGATGCTGCTTCGGAAGCTGCACGCACGTGTGGAACTACGAATCGACCGTGGCCAGTCTATTCCCTGCCCTCTCGCATTTGCTGCGCGAGCGGCAGTTCGGATATCTGACCGACGAAGACGGTCGAATGGACTTTCGGGAAATTCTTCCCAACGGCATCGAGCGGTGGGGCTTCGCCGCCGCCGACGGACAAATGGGCACGGTGATGAAGCTCTATTACGACTGGCGACTCTCGGGCGACACGGAATGGCTGAAGCGCTTGTGGCCGACCGCGAAGCGCGCTTTGGAGTTCGCCTGGGTGCGCGGCGGCTGGGACGCCAATCGCGACGGCGTGATGGAAGGCGTGCAGCACAACACCTACGACGTGGAGTTCATCGGACCCAACCCGCTTTGCGGCATCTGGTATCTGGGCGCGTTGCGTGCAGGCGAAGAGATGGCTAGCGCCGTTGGGGACTCGGCCTCGGCTGAGGAATATCGCCGGCTTTTCCTCGAGGGCAGCCGGTGGATCGACACGAACCTTTTTAACGGCGAGTACTACATTCAAAAGATCGGGGCCGTGAGGGCTGAGGATATTGCAAAGGGTCTGCGCCCCGGCATGGGCACGAGCGACACGGAGCATCCCACTTTTCAGCTCGGCGACGGTTGCCTCGTTGACCAGTTGCTGGGCCAATACGCGGCGCAAGTGGCGGGGCTGGGCCTGCTGCTCGACGCGGCGAAGATGCGCAAAGCGCTTCAGTCCATCTATAAGTACAACTTCAAGCGCTCGCTCAGTGAGCACGCTTCCGTGCAGCGCACCTATGCCTTGAACGACGAAGCCGGACTGGTGGTCTGCGACTACGGGCGCGGCACACGGCCCGAGGTCCCGTTTCCGTACTTCGCCGAGGTGTGGACGGGCCTCGAGTATTCAACCGCGGCCCTCATGCTCTATATGGGCATGACGCGCGAGGGCCTGGAAGTGATCGAGTCAGCGCGGCGACGCTTCGATGGCGAGCGAAGAGACCCGTGGAATGAGCCGGAATGCGGCCACCACTACGCTCGCGCCATGGCAGCATGGGCCGCAGTGCTTGCTCTGAGCGGCTTCCGTTACCACGGCGCGGAGAAGAATGTGTCCGTCCAGCCGCGAGTCCGGCCGGAAGAGTTCTTCTCGTTCTGGTCGACCGGAGCGGCGTGGGGGACTTTCTCCCATTCCGGCACCAACGGCGGACCGCAGAGCAAGCTGGCCTTTGCGCTTTCAGTCACGAGCGGCAGTCTTCCCATTCGATCAATCACCTTAGTCCCGCAGGCCGGGAGCGGCATCAAGCGCGCTTCTGCGGTGAAACTCGGCGAGCGCTCGCTCAAGCACGAACTTCGCCGGAGTGGAAATCAAGCCACGCTGGCCCTTGCAGAAGAAATCTTCCTGAAGGCCGGCGACCAACTTACGGTTGTGCTGTGATTCGAGGCGCCGGCGGCACCATCAGGATTAAGACCTCGCCGACCTCCACGCGGGGCTTGAACCTCGAGCCCTGCCGTCCCCGAACAGATCGATGATTGGAAGCCGGGCAACCCATCGGCGTCCAGCAGCCATCGTATGCGACGGCAGATTTTCGACGATTTCATTCCAATTGCCCCTGTGAAGTGCGGGCAGAGAGAAGGAGTTCATAATGTTCTCAGACCTTTTGCGCAAGTCTGTTTACTCAATCAGCGCTTTTCTGGCAGGCTCAGTGTTATTGGCCGCAGCCTCCCACCCGACTCCGAACGGACGGCCCGTTTCCCAATCCCAATCGCACGACTTCCAGAAGGAAGCTTCCAATCTCCTTCAACAAATTAAAGCAGATGCCGTGACGGTCAGCAAGCTGGCGGACGAGCTGCACACTTACTCCTACCAACCTAATGAGATCGACTTTCGCTTCCAAGGGAGCTTGCTCAACGACGCGCGCGACCAAGTCAACCAGATGGACGAAATGCTCACCCGCCTGCGCACCATCCGGCGAGTCACGATGCCGTGGCAGCAGAAGGCAATCGATCGCGTGACGCCCGCGATGGTCGAATTGACCGATTCGACTCAGTCGGCCACCGACTTCTTGAACGGCCACCAAGACTATCCTTTTTCGCCAAGCTACCTGGCCGATTCCACGAACATGTATAAGGAAGCGAGCCGCATTGCGCGTTCTGTGGGAAGGTTTGAAAAGTACGCTGCCGCAGACCGCGAAGTCCGGGAGCTAAGGCCGCAACTGGGGATGCCCGCCAAGGCCGGCTCCTGAGAATAGCCCCACTAAATCGATCAAACTCGTTCTTGTTCCTCTGCGTTGTCCGTCTGACGCCGAATCAAGCTCAGTGCCCTCGCTCTTCAGCGAGTGCGGACCGACCTCTCCCCCGGGAGGCGGGTCATCAGTTCTTGCGAGGCGGGGGTGCAAAACCGAAGGGAGATCGTCTGGTCAGGTCAGAAACGAGAGCGTTTTTCATTGACTCGAAAATGTCGACATCACTGGCTCAATGAGCGACAGCTCCTTAATTCTCGGGAGGTGACGTATGAGGTCGACCATATCGACCGGCGGGGAAGGCGGGCGACTCGCGCCTGGCCTCGAAGCCACAGTGCTCATTGTGGATGAAGATCCAGAGGCCCTGGACTACTACGCGTCGGTCCTTTGGCGGAATGGGTACCTGGTTCAGACCTGCGGTTCCTACGAAGAAAGTATGAGACTCTTACAACCGGGGCTCTACAGCCTGGTTGTCGTCGGCCAGGGAACTTGGCGGTTCGAAGGCCGCGCCGTGCTTGAGCATTCGAAGAAGATAGACTGGAATCGCCCCGTCCTGGTGCTGGCGCGCTGCCTTGACATGAACTGTTACATTGAAGCAATTCAGATGGGGGCTGAAGACTATTTCGCAGGTGCGCTCCCGGCCTCGGAGATCGTGCAGGCGGTCAGCAGGTATGTGCACCCGATCAATCCGAAGGGCTCAGGGACGCCCGGCTCCGCCTGATGCACGGTGAGATCGGAGAATTCTACCACCTGACTCGACCGGCGCCAGGCGCTCCACGCAACCGAGTGCAGGCGACTCAGTGTTGCTGTGGCGACGACAAGTCGCCGCGACCTTTCCAGGTCGATGGCGCCGTTGCGGGTCACGACTGAGGGATAGTGTCGCTCGGGCCCGCTTCGGGCGCCTGAGCCATCTTCTGTTTGAAGCGCCAGAGGAGCCTCATCGTGATGAGGTTCAGCACGCTGAGGATGATGGCGACGTCGTATCTTCCCTCCGCCACGGCAGCGCCGCCCACTCCGGTGCTCCAAATGCTCGCAGCAGCGGCGGTGCCCTTCACGGTCGCGCCTTCCTTCAAAATCGCGCCGCCGCCAACAAAGCCAATGCCGGTAATGAGGCCTTGCAACACGCGCGACTGCGCCGCTGTGTCACCCGGGAAGGCAATGAGCAGGTATCCGCAGCTCGCCTTCGCCACAATGGGAAAGGTGCGCACGCCTACGGTATGCGCCTCCCTTTCGCGCTCCCAGCCGATGGGCAGCGTCAGCAAATAAGCTAGAACGATTTTCCCCAAGCTGGTCGCCACAGGCCCTCAGTCGAGCATGAGAAAAGCAAAGGCCGACATCGGATGTTTCCTCCGCTGCCGATTTTAACGCGGCAAGTCGGCGAATGGTTGATTTTCGATTGCCGATTTACGTCATTGCGTGATTGGGTGATTGAGCGATTGGGTGATTGGAATTTCACTTTGAAGGTGCGGGAATGAGAACCGTTTTCTCAGTCGCTAGCCAAGCCGCATACGATTTCAATGGCCTGTTTGATATCCTCTGGGTCAACTCGGGATAAGCGGAGATGATCTCAGATTTTTCATTCCGCTCGCAGCGCTTCGACGGGATTCACCGAGGCCGCGCGGCGGGAAGGCACAAAGCTCGCGAGTGCGGATGTGGCGACCAGGCCGAGGGACACCGCGACGTAAGTCAGGGGATCGACTGGGCGCACCTTGAAGAGCAGTGAAGTCATGAGGCGCATCACCGCGAATGCTGCGCCCAGGCCGCAGGCTACGCCGACGAGCGTCAGTACCAGTCCGTCACGAACGAACATGCGCGTCACGGATTGCTGCTGCGCTCCGAGTGCCATGCGGATGCCGATCTCGCGCCGTCGCTGCGAGACCGAATACGCAATGACGCCGTAAAGGCCCACGGTGCCGAGCAGCAGGGCCATGCCCGCGGCCGTAGCGAGCATCACCAGCGTGAAGGAAGTCCTCGCCATGGATTTCTTGTAGTAGTAATCCAGCGTGTGAACGTCGGCGAGCGGGAGATTCGCGTCGACGGACCACACCACCTGCCGCACTTCTTTCATCAAGCTCTCCGAGCCGGCTCGCGGGGTTCGGAAAGCGAAAGCCATGTCGCGGCGCACCAGCGGTTCTTCGTCCCAGAATTTGCGAATCATCATGGGCCAATAGACTGTCGGCATCGCTGGCTTATCCAATCCGGCGTCGCGAACATCCGCCACCACGCCGACGATTTCGCTCCAGTCATTGTCGGGAGCGACGCGGATTTGCTTGCCCATCGCGCCGGCGGCGTCGTGCCAGTAGTCCCGCGCGAAAGCTTCAGAGATGATGGCCACGGGGCGCTTCTCAAAAACATCCGTCCACGTGAGGTCGCGGCCGGCCACCAACGGAGTGCCGAGGGTTCGGAACGATCCCGGGGATATGAACTTAAACCGGCGAAGAGGAGCAAGCTGACCTTCGGCGTAAGTCCGGTCCTGGGCATAGACGGGATCGAAACTGCCGTTTCCGTCCATGGGAACTCCGGAGCTGACACCAACTGACGACACGCCCGGAATGGCCTCGATCTTTCGCAGAATTTGTTCCTGCATGTGCGCCACGCGCTCGTTGTCCTTCACGTCCGCTTCGGGGATGGTCAACCGAACTGTCTGGACTGCCGCCGGCGCGGCGAACCCAGGTTCGACATGCGTTAAAGCGCGGAAGGTCCGGACCATGAGACCCGAGGAGACCAACAGGACGAGCGCCAGCGCCACCTGGACGACCACCAGCGCCTGGCGAGCGCGATGCCGCTCACGGCTTTCGCTGAGCCCGCGGCCGCCTTCGCGCAGCCCCGTGCCCAGATGCAATCCCCGATGTTTCAGCATCGGAACGCACGCAAAAAGCGCGCTCGAAAACAGCGAGGCGATCAAGGTGAACAGCAGCACGTGCGAGTCGATCCCGATCTCATTGAGGCGAGGCAGGCCTGCGGGCGCCATCGCTACCAGGACCCGCAACGCGCCGTAAGCAAGCGCCAATCCCAGGACGCTGCCCGCAATCCCCAGCGCAAAGCATTCGATCAGGAATTCCCCGGCCAGCCGGCGCCAAGTCGCGCCCAGCGACGCCCGAATAGCCAGCTCCTGCTGGCGGCCTTCGGCGCGCACCAAAAGCAAATTGGCTACATTGGCGCAGGCAATCAGCAGCACAATGCCGATGGTCCCCATCAGCACCCATAAAGCCTTGCCGACATCTCCGATCACGTCCTGCCGAAGCGATCTGACGTTGGGGATGAGGCGGACTTGCTCAAAGATCTTCACGCTGAAACCGGGCGGCGCGGGAAAACTGCGGAAAACAATGGGAAGCATCCGCTCCACGTCAGCATTGGATTGCGCCAGAGTGACTCCGGGCTTAAGACGGGCAACAGCTTGATAACTGAAATTGCCGAGAACGGTCTTGTTGCGGTCAAATGCAAAGGGCAAGATCAGCGAAGGGTCCGGCATGTCCATAAACGCGAAGCCCTTCGGCATCACGCCAATGATCTGCCGAGGCTTTCCATCCACCGTGATATTTCGCCCCACGATGGCCGGGTCGCCGCCGAACTTGCGCTGCCAATATCCATAGGTCAGCATCACGGTGTCGGGGCTGCCGGGAGAATCATCCGCGTGGCTGAACCAACGCCCGAGGGTGGGCGGCACGCCCAGAATAGGTAGCGTGCCGTCGGTCACTACCAACGATTGCACGTGCTCCGGCTCGCCGACGCCGGTCACATTGACGGCATCACCGGTGTAGAGGCCGATGTCCTGGAAGCTGCGGTTCTGCTCGCGGTAGATGAAATAATTGGATGACCCCAACGGCAACTGGGGAATATTGATGGCAGGCGCAGAGTGCCATACGCCTACTAACTCATCCGGATGAGGATAAGGCAAAGGCTTCAGCAGGACACCTTCAAGCACGCTGAAGACCGCGGTGTTCGCTCCCACGCCGACCGCGATCGTCACGAGCGTGACCACGGTGAACATCGGAGCGCGGCTGAGCCGGCGCAAAACCTGTTTGAGCTGATCCTTGAACCATCCCATGATGTGCCCTCCCCGCCGTATGACAACGAAGCAGTCTTCCCGTGGCGGCTAGCGTGTGTGACGCACGAAACCTTCAATTGTCAGTACGTGACTCAGCGGAGGAAGTTCCGTGAGATTTTGCCGGCGCTCGGAGACCGCCGCTACAGCCTACTTCGGGACTGCGTCCACGAGTTTTCGGATGGAAGGAACGAGCATGAGCAACAGCTCGGCGCGCGGCTTGGCGACGCGGTCGAGCAGGGCGGTCTGCTCTGTCACCCAAGATTGGGGCGCGGGCTTGCCGGAGTCCAGATAATCAAGCGCTTCGAGGCCGGCCTTGGCCAAAGCGCCAAGGTCATCGGCCAGGGGCGCGTCTTCCTGAAGGAGAGGGGAGTGCTGGACGAGCGGAGGAAGATTGTTGGCCACATCGCGCCACACGGCGAGCTGCCTGCGGATTTGCGGTTCGTTCGTCCGCCAATCACTGACCAAGGCCGCGAAGTCGCGCGCCGTGTCGCTCTCCGGCCGTGCCACGTCCACCAGCCGGTTATACGGGGTAAAGCTGGTGTAATCGCGCGCCTCGCCGCGTGCGTACTCCTTGACAGGCTCAACGACGTCAGCCAAGACCTTCAGATCATCAATCGGTTGGTAGTCGGCAAGGCGCTCGAGCATCTTGGCATAGCTCGAGCGATGCGTCAGGCCCAGCCACTCCAGCCTTTGGCTTTCGACGGCGAGGCGCCGATACATCGAGTCCACATCCTTCACAGATTCGGGGGACCAATACCGTTCCGCGATCGCGGCGGTGCGCGGCCAGATGCGGGAATCAACATTCTCAGGCGTCACGTATTCAGACCACATTGTCGCCTCGCCGCCCAGGATGCGTGTTTTCTCCTCGGGAGTCAGGATGGCCGTCGCGCCCTCCAGCGGATCGACGGCGTAATGCTGCGAAGCCGGATACATCAAATCAATGTAGTAGCCGTTTGAGAGAATCCCCATGGTGCCCTGGCGCGCCGCCGCGGCCAATGATTCCGGTCCACGCCAGGATTGAATGACGATATCCTTCGGCGCTCCCGGGTGCAGGACCTCGTCCCATCCGATGGTTTTCTTCCCGTGCTTTTGCACAAGGGCCTGAACGCGCTGGCTGAAATAAGCCTGCAACTCGTCGTTGCTCTTCATTCCGCGCTCCCGCACGAAAGCTTGGATGCGCGGATTATTTTTCCACTGGACGCCGTTCACCTCGTCGCCGCCGATATGAAAATACTCGTCGGGGAACAGCGCCGCCATCTCGCCGATGAAGGCATCGAGGAATTTGTAGACTTCCTCGCGCGTCGGATCCATCGCCGGGTCGAAAACTCCCCAATGGCGCTCGATCTCGTAAGGGCCGGGCGCGCTCGCCAGTTCCGGATAACCCACAAACCACGCGGTCGAGTGCCCCGGCATGTCAAACTCAGGATAAACCCGGATGCCTCGGTCACGCGCGTAGGCGATGATCTCTTTCACCTCGTCCTGCGTGTAGTAGTGCCCGTCGGAGCCGAGCTCGTGCAGTTTCGGAAACACCTTGCTTTCGATGCGGAAGCCCTGGTTCTCCGAGAGGTGCCAATGGAAGACGTTCAACTTCACGGCAGCCATTCCGTCGAGGTTGCGCTTGATCACTTCGATGGGCATCCAGTGGCGGCAGGAGTCAATCATCAATCCGCGCCAGACGAAGCGAGGGCGGTCACTGATGCGCATCTCAGGCGCAGCGAATCCTTGCGCGTCCAGGCTTACAAGCTGGAGAAAAGTCTCCATCCCGCGCATCGCGCCCACCGGCGTCCGGGCCGCGATTCGCGCTTGTTGTGGCGTGACTTCGAGAGTGTAGCTCTCATCTTCCCGGATTGATTGTACGGCTTCACCGGCCCGCTCGCATTGAATCACCAGCGTCGCTCTTACGGGGTCCGGTTCGATTCCTTCGCCCAGCGGTATTCCGGTCTGCGTGGACAAGCGCCTGACCATTCGAACCGCGGCGCCCTGTAATCGCGGCTCCTGCCTGAGGACGCGAATGACTTCGGCTTGCGATCGCGGGTCGCGATAATCCGCGAATGCCACGCGAAACGCCCCGTCAATCACCAGCCGCCCTGAGCCCACGGATAACTCCGCAGGCTGAGGCATCAAGTTCAATTCGGTGTTTTGAGCTCTCAACATCGCGCTGGCGCCCAGAATAACGAATACCGAGAATACTCTTGCGATTGACACGCGCATAGCGGCTCTCCGTCCTTGGTTAACCCCGATCCCGAAGTTGCGAGCGGGCAAGCGCCGGCCCTACGGCCAAAGCCGCAGGGTCGCGTCCCCAACCCGGCCTCCGGCTTCCTGCTTCGGGATCGGGGTTAAAGAAGCTTGTTGTTGATGAAGCCGGGGCCATTATAGACGGAGCGGGGCGGCTTTGCAGCGATTTCAACACAAGAGGATTGAGCCACTGTAAGATCGGGCCATTCAGCCATTAGGCGCGCCAACGGTTGGGCCTTACTTAAGCCTTTTCACCTAGTGCCGTTGCAACTTCTCTCGGCTAAAACGGGTCATCCACAGCGCAAGCCTGGTCAGCGAGATGCAGGTGGAGTAGATTGCCGAATTAAGTTGGAACGGCACTAGCCGTTTCCCGTTAACCGTCTGCCCCCGCTTCCCCTTCCACGCCGCCTTTTCGCGGCCCGTCTTATTGCCTTCTCCCTCCCTAGATCACGATCTCTGCATGCTCCCGATCACTCTATCTACGCGGCTACAGCATGAAAAGCGCGGAAGATTCTTCTTTCGGTTGTATAATCAAGCGAAAGGGGCGAATCATATGAGAGACGTAGCCATCATGGGTGCTGGCATGACGCCGTGCCGTTCCCGTTGGGTTGAGAAAACCTTCTGGGAATTGGCACAAATGGGTGTGAGTGAGGCGGTGCACGACGCCGGAATCAAGATCCAGGAAGTGGAAGCCGGCGTGGCAGGAATTTACAACGACATCTTCGAGTTTCAAGCGATCCCCGAAAGCGGCTTCCAAGGCATCGTGGGGCTTCAGAACAAGCCCTTGATGAGGGTGTCGAACGGCGGCGCGACCGGGGCTTACGCCATGCTGGCGGGTTACAACATGATTGCCAGCGGGCAATATGATCTCATGCTCGTCCTCGGTGTGGAAAAGGCGCTGGATTGTTATGACTTCGAAGCCGAGAGCGCGACCCCGGCCGTGGTCCAGACCATCGGTTATTCATGGGATCCGTGGTTCGAGCGTCCGCTGGGGGCGCATGCCTCCGAGAGCTACGCGGAGGTCATCCAGGCCTATATGGATGAGCATCCCGGAGACCTGGCTCCCCTGGCGCGCGCCAAGATCGTAGAACTGTTCTGCGAGCACGCGCAAAACAATCCCTACGCGCAGAGACTAGGTGAGAAAGTAACCGCGGAGCAGGTGCTGCACTCACGCTACGTGGTTTACCCCATTAGGGCTCTCGAGACTTGTGTGTACACCGAGGGCGCCTGCGCCTTGATTTTTGCTTCCGGGGAAATGGCGCAAAAGATCAAGGAGCGCACCGGCCGGGAACCCATTTGGATCACGGGCGTGGGGGCGGCGAATGAACCCTATTTCGTTGGGAACGACATCACGCGCTATAAAGTCCTGCATCGTATCTACTCGGATCACGTCGCAACCAAAAAGGCGCTCGAGCAAGCGCGCCTTACCATTGACGATATCCAGGTGATTGAGTTGCACGATGCGTTTATTCCTCAAGCCATGATCACGCTGGCCGAAATGGGCGTGGTGCCGTTGGGCCGTGCCAATGACCTGGTCGAGAAAGGGATCATCATGCAGGGTGGAAAGCTTCTGGTGAATCCTTCGGGTGGGCTGGTGTTTGGCGGCCACTTCGTGGGAGGGTCCAATATGATGTCCACCTGGAGCGTGATGCGGGAACTGCGAGCCAAGAACCTCGAACATGGCTTGATTCACGGGACCGGCGCGTCGCTTTCGATGTACGGTGTGGCGATCGTGCTGGAAAGGAGAGCCTGAGCATGCCGAGAAAAAAGAAAGTGCCGGTGATCTCAACCCGGATGCTTCCCCAGGCCGGGATTACGGAAGTCAAAACGAAAGAGGGCAAATTCCTTCTGCGAAATGACGTGATGTTTACCGCCATGAAGCACACCCAGGGGGAATTCTCTGATTTCTTTCGATCCATTCGAGACGAGGGCAAGCTGTTCGGGCACCGGTGTCCCGGATGCCAGCACCTGATTGTCCCCCCCTTCATGAAGCGTTGCCCAAGCTGCGATTTCGTCGAGATGAGCAAGGAGTACGTGAAGGATGTGGGGGTGATGGCGGCCACTCCCGTGATCACGGTCTTTGCCCCCAGCCGTTTCAAGGGCGAGGTGCCTTTTGGCACCGGCCGGGTATTTCTCGAAACTCTCGACGGCAAGCTCAGCGATACGGCCATGCTCCTCAGGGTTCGAACCACTCGCGGAACGATACGGCCCGGAATTTACGGTAAAGGAACACCAGTCAAGATCGCGTTCCGCGACGAGAGACAAGGCGAGATGAATGATCTTTTTGCGGTGCCGCAGTCCGAACTGACGGCGGAGCAAGTTGCCAGGAGTCCCTTGCTCGAAAGCGAGATCGAGTGGGGGAAGCTCGCCGGGATGGAATTGGGCGAGCCCACTCTAGAGCGCCGGGAAGCCTTGAAGGAAGTCAAAACCCGTTTCCAAAAGCTGGGCGAAATGGTCTCGCAAAGCCCCCGCGCCACGGCCAACCTGGCCGCCTGGCGTCGAACCGTCACCGTTCAGACCGGGGGCGGAGCTTTCAGCTTTGTTGTGGAGAAGAAAAAGTTGAGGGTGCAGGACGAGACAGCCGAGAAAGCGGATTTGGTGGTCACCGTGGCCGAACCCTCCGTGCTTCTCGCCTGGCTGCGCGATAGTACCGAAGGGATGGCGGAAGGATTCGGAAGCCCGGCGTTGACGGACTTGGTGATTGACGGGACGCTGGTGCTCGATAAACCGGAATTGGAAACGATTACGCGCCTGGATCGCGTTCCGCGATCTCTTCGCCGAGACCAAATCGTGAGTGGAACCGGCAGGTCTTGATCCCGCTGACGAGCCTTTGCCCTCCCCCAGCAACGAAGTCTGGCCGTTAAGCTTGTCTCTTCACATCGCCTTCGGTGCTCTATTCCAGTGCCGTGTCGTCCCGCGTCACGGGACCGCCCTTTTCTTTACGATGGGTTCTTCTTCGTCACGGCGCGGCTACTTGATAAAGCAGTGAGAAGTGGCGAGTGGCAAGTGACCAGTGTCGGATGAAAGAAGAGTTTCTTCTTGCCACTAATCACTCTCCCCTGCTCTACTGACCGCCCTCGGCCCACGGATAACTCCACCGGCTGAGGCATCAAGTTCAATTCGGTGTTTTGTCCATTCAACATCGGCGCCCCTAACAAAATCGAGGCCATAACCGACAGCACTGAAATGACTGTTCGCATGGAGGTAATCTTGTCCTTTTCTTCTGACCCCTGGCTCCTGCCGCCTGACTCCTCAGTATGGGATCTCCACCGTCTGATTCACGGTTGACATCCGGCTCGATTCTGCATCCCTGACGACGACCCGCATGAAGTAGGTTCCAACCTTGACATTGAGGTTGGCCCTCAAGAAAACTCCCGTGTGCTCCACCTGCTTCAAGGTGCGGTCGAGCAAGCGCATTTCATACTTTGTCTCAGAGCGCGCGAGGTAATTCCCATCGCTGTCGAAAAGCGCGGCGTCCAAGGTCATGTTGCCCAGATGGCGGTCCTGTGCCTTCTGGAAATGAATCGAGCTCATGTCAACGTGGGCCACCACGGAGAGTTTCGCATTCAGGCTGTCGGTCTTGAAAAAGCGCGTGCTGACGTCCACGGGCAGCTCGCGAATTTCATTGCGAGAGAAAATGGCTTCTTCGATTTCATCCTTGGCCTGAGTCGCCGCATCCTCAGCTTTTCTGGGCGCGTAATACCCGAGGCGAGCCTGAAGGGTGAGCTTGGAGGGATTCGCCAGCGTTACTTTGAGTTTGTGAAATGCTCCATCGTATTTCAGGTTCTGCGGCGAAAAGGTGAGCACGTAGCTCGCTTCCGGAAGTCCGCCCGTACGGCGAAAGCCCGCGTCGTAGTCGTTGCTGTCGTGAAAGTAGACGCCGCCCGTCCCAGAAGCCAGCGAAGCAAGCACGCCAGTCTGCGCCAGCATGCTCTCCGAATGGATTTGCGACTTCAGGCCGGCCAACCGGAGATCTCCGGAAACGCGCTGGCTGGCGTCGCCGAGAGGAAGGTCAACATACAGCCCGCGAGCGTCAAGCGTGTTGATCACCACACCTGAGCGCAAGGCGCGATCAATCACCTCTTGCAACTCAAAGGTCTCTGTGTCGGTAAAAAATCCCGGCGAGAGAAAGACAACGCTGCGCTGGCCGGGCTGCGTTGCCATTCGCCGCGCCAGCGATTCCAGCGACTGGAAGACATACCGAGACGAAAACTCCACGTCCGTCAGGATCTGCCGGGATTCGGTCTCGAGGTAGTTGGCATCCTGTTGGGAGCAATGCGTCTGGCCTCCGCAGCACTCCACAAGCGCATCTGCCTGTGCGACCTGAATGGCCGTGGGATCGTGCAGCTCGGAGATCTGGTAGGCTTGATACTCGGCAATCTCCGGACAGTTGCCCTGCGATGCCGGCATGGGATGCTGCCGAATCCGGAGAAGCACGTCGTGCAGTTTGTCGTGATCGGCGGTGAAGTCAAGGTGGCTGTCTCCGGACGCGGTGAAGAGGGCAACGCGGTCTGCGGGTTGAAGATTGCTCGAGATGTAGCGGACGGCGGCGTCGCGCGTGCGGACCAGATCCTCAAAAGAAATATGGATGTCATCAAAGAATAGCGCCACAAAACGGTCTGGCATCACCACGGGGTGTTCGGCTTCGGGCCCGGCCGCTGGGGGCGGTTGGGTAGCGGAACCCGCAGTTGCGGGATTAGTCTTGGCTTCAGGAGATTCGACGCTAAAGCCGGTGATATCCTGCGCCTTGCCGTTGTCGAGGAGCCGAAAGTCTCCTTTACGCAGCCCGGTGACAGCCTTGCCACTCGCGTCTCGCACTACCACGCGCACGACGACCAAATTTCTTTCGGCATGGATTTTGAATGTAGATTCACTGGTTGTTGTTTCGTCCGAGTGCGCTGTCGGCTTTGGCTCTTGGGTCAAAGCCGGGACACATGTCGCGATGACAACAAAAAAGATGACGATCCGCGCCGTTCCGAGCGGAGCCCTATTCATTGTGCTGCCTCCGGCCGAGGGACTGATCTTTGCCTGGCGAGTGGGCTGTGGAGCTAGGGCACTCGTGGCGCCGTCTATACTCTACTCCATAGACGGTCGTACATGCAGGCGGGTTGCACGACAAAGATTGAGCCCTCAGTACGGTATTTCCACCGTGCTATTCACCGTGGACATGCGACCGGAGTCTGAGTCCCTCACCACGACGCGCATCAGGTAGGTTCCGACTTTTACGTCGATGGTGCCCCTCAAAACGACCCCGCTTTGCCCAACCTGCTTGAGCGTCCTGTCAAGAAGACGCAGACCGGCCTCCGTTTGCGTACCAGTCACGTAATTGCCATCGCTATCGAAAAGCACGGCGACGAGGGTGATGTTGTCCACATTGCGGTCCGATTCCTTTCGGAACTGAACCGAGCTCACGTCGACGTGCGCCACCACGGAGAGTTTCGCATTCAGGCTGTCGGTCTTGAAAAAGCGCGTGTTGACGTCCACGGGCAGCTCGCGAATTTCATTGCGATCAAAGACAGCTTCATCGATCTCATCCTTGGCCCGAGTCGCCGCGTCCTCCGCCTTGCGTGGAGCGTAGTATCCCAGGCGAGCTTGAAGCGTGAACTTGGAGGGATTCGCCAGCGTCACTTTCAACTTGTGGAACGATCCATCGAACTTGAGACTCAGGGGCGAAAAGGTGAGCACGTAGCTCGCCTCCGGAAGTCCGCCGGTGCGGCGAAAGCCCGCGTCGTAGTCATTGCTGTCGTGGAAGTAGACGCCGCCCGTGCCCGCGGCCAGCGAAGCCAGCACACCGCTCTGGGCCAGCACACTCTCAGTGTGAATGCCGACCTTCAGGCCTGCCACGGCGGGATCTCCAGGGCTCCGCTGGCTGGCGTCGCCGCCGGGAATATCAGTGTACAGTCCGCGCGCATCGAGCGTATTGACCACGACGCCCGCGCGCAGCGCACGTTCGATCACTTGCTGCAAATCAAAGGTTTCCGTGCTGGTGAAAAATCCCGGCGAGAGAAACACAACACTGCGTTGGCCGGGCAATGCCGTCATGCGTCGGCATAGCGATTCCATTGACTGGAAAACATACCGGGACGAAAATTCCAGGCTGCCCATCATACCCCGCGCCTGCGTCTCGAGATACTCGACCTGCTGAAACGAACACTGGAAGCTAGCGCCCGCCGGTAAATTGGCTGGCGGGGCCGGACAGCACTCGACCAACGCGTCCGCTTGCGCCACCCGAATCGCAGTCGGGTCTTGCTGCTCGGCGATTAGGTAAGCCTGGTACTCGGTCATCTCCGGACAGCCACCTGCGGTTGTCGGCATGGGATGTTGGCGAATTCGAAGCAGCGCATCATGAAGTTTGTCGCGGTCGGCACTGAAATCAAGTTGAGTGTCGCCAGACGCGGTGAAAAGGCCGACCCGGTCGGCAGGCTGTAGATTGCTCGAAATGTAGTGGTCGGCGGCGTCGCGTGTGCGGACCAGATCCTCAAAAGCAATATGAACGTCATCGAAGAAAAGGGCCACGAAACGCTCGGGCATCACCACAGCATGCCCGGCTTCCGTCGCCGTGGCCGGGCGCGCTTGCGTACCGGATGCCGCGGGTGCGGGATTGGCTTTGGCTTCAGGCGATTCGACGCTAAAATCGGAAATGGATTGTGGCTTTCCATTGTCGAAGAGTCGAAAGTCTTCTTTGCGAAGGCCACTCACGGCCTTGCCGCCCGAATCTCGGACGACGACCCGCACCACCACGAGGTTTCGCTCCGCGCGGATCTTAAAGGTGGATTCGCTGCCGACCGTCTCGGCGGTTTGCGCCGGTGTTGATTCCTGAGCCGCGGCGCAGAGGTTGGTCGCGACCACGGCGAGCAAGATGACCATCAGGGCTGCGCTGGGCCGAGTCCTATGCATTGTTCCGCCTCCCGACTGAAGTGCCGCTCTCTTGGTAGCGAATTGGCGTTGGCCGCTGGATACCGGTAGGCCTTCTATACTCTATAGACGGTCGGCGGGGCGAGCGGGTTGCGCGACAAAAGTTGCCAGCGCTGTTCGGCCCATGGCGGCCGTCACAAACCAGTGTGAGCGGGGGCACTGACTTCTCTGCGCTTTGGGTCACAATTTGAGTGCCAGAGATCGTGACTGACGAAGAGGTGCGCCATGAAACCCAGAGTCTTGTGGTCACTCTTGATAGTGGGCCTTGCGATAGCCGCCCCTGGGTCAGACCAAAAGTCAGCGCTCAAGCACGGTCTGCCCCCTGGCGCCACACCTGCGCAAATCGGGCTGCCCTACCCGCATAAGTACAACATCTCACCTGAACAAAAAGAGAGGAAGAACCCCGTCCGCTTCACTGACCTGTCTGTCGACCGCGGCAAAAAGCTGTTCCTGAACCACTGCGCCATGTGCCACGGAAACAACGGCGATGGCAAAGGCGAGTTGGTGCCGGTTTTTGACATTCACCCGCCCGACTTTACCAAGGCCGGCGTCCTCGACAAGCGAACCGACGGCGAACTCTTTGCCATCGTCGGCGCGGGCTCGGAGAAAATGCCCAGCCATCGCACGCTGCTGGAGGAAAAACAGGTTTGGGACATCGTGAATTTCCTCCGCATGGTGGGAGGCAAAAACCCCGGCAAGGCGACGGTGGAGGATCGAAAGACCGCCGCTATTCCGTTCCCGAAGTTCAATTGATGAGGACGCGGCAATGGGGTATGGGAAATGGCAAATGGGAAATGGCAAATGTGAAAGCTGCGCCGCCCCCACGCGGCATGTGCCATTTAACATTTCCCATTTGCCATTTGAAATTCTGGTGGCCTTCGCCTCATGCCCAATTCAAAACCACCTTGCCGCACTGGCCGGTGTCCATCACCTCAAATCCCTTGCGAAAGTCGGGGTAGTCGAAGCGGTGAGTGATGATTCGCCGGATATCCAGCCCGGATTGGAGCATCACCGTCATCTTATACCAAGTTTCATACATCTCGCGGCCGTATATACCCTTAATAGTTAGCATGTTGAATATGACGGTGTGCCAGTCAATGGACATCTCGCGCTCGGGAATGCCCAGCACGGCGATCTTGGCCCCGTGACTCATGTTGGCCAGCATCTCGCGAAAGGCCGAGCTGTTGCCCGACATTTCCAGTCCCACGTCAAAACCCTCGGCCATGCCCAGTTTCTTTTGCGCGTCGGCCAATCTCATTTCTTGGGCATGCACGGCCAGCGTGACGCCCACCTTTTCGGCCAGCGCCAGCCGATAGGGGTTGACGTCGGTGATCACGACGAAGCGCGCGCCGGCGTGGCGAACGACGGCCGCCGCCATCAGGCCGATGGGGCCTGCGCCCGTAATCAACACATCTTCGCCCAGCACGGGAAACGACAGCGCGGTGTGCACGGCATTGCCGAAGGGATCGAAGATCGCCGCCACGTCCTGGTCAATGGAGGAATGATGCCGCCAGATGTTGGTCATGGGCAGCACAATGTATTCCGCGAAGGCTCCGGGCCGGTTAACGCCCACCCCGGCGCTGTGGGCGCACAAATGCCGCCGCCCCGCCAGGCAGTTGCGGCAGCGCCCGCACACCACGTGTCCTTCGCCGCTCACAATGTCGCCGGGAACAAAATCCAAAACGTTGGAGCCGACTTCCACGATTTCACCCACGAACTCGTGGCCGATGGTCAATGGAACCGGAATCGTCTTCTGCGCCCATTCGTCCCATCGAAAGATGTGCAGGTCCGTGCCGCAGATGCCGGTGCGATGCACCTTGATGAGCACATCGTTGATTCCCACCTTGGGGACCTCGACGTCCTCAATCCACAAGCCAGGCTCGGATTTGCTTTTTACCAGAGCTTTCATCCGACGCACCTTTCCTTCCTGCCCGCTTTATTTGCCATCGGGGTTCGGGATTGGGGGTTCGGGATTCGCAAATCTCCGATCCGCGCTCCCCTCTGCAGGTCCCGAACCCCTAACCCCGAATCCCGAACCCCGCTAAAGATCTTTTCCCCACGCCGCTCGCATCGTCTCCCTATCCATTTCCAATGCCAGCGCCATGCCGCCCAACACTCCGGCATTTTCTCCGAGCTGCGCCGGAACAATATACTCGTCGATGCGCTCGATGATTTCGGGCACTTGGATGTAGCGGTTGAGGAGCTCGACCGTCTTGCGGCGCACCAGGGGAAACAGGCCCGCTTGCTGCATAACTCCGCCGCCCAGGACAATCCTTTGGGGCGACAGCGCGCAAATCAGATTGTTCACCCCGAGCGCGAGGTAGTGCGCCTCAAGTTCCCAGGCGTGATGATCCTCCGGCAGATGCTGCCCTTTCCCTCCCCATCGAGCCTCGATGGCGGGCCCGGCCGCCAGGCCTTCCCAACAGTCGCCGTGAAACGGGCAAGCCCCAGCGAAGGGATCGGCTTCGCGGTCGTGCGGCACGCGCATGTGTCCCATTTCCGGGTGAAGCACGCCGTGCATCAAGCGCCCGCCCACCAGACCGCCGCCGCCGATGCCCGTCCCCACCGTCACGTAGACGAACGTGTCCACGTCACGCGCCGCGCCCCAATGGTGTTCACCCAGCGCCGCGGCGTTGACATCGGTATCGAACGCCACCGGCAGGCTCAAGGCGCGACCCACGGCGCCTGCCAGGTCGACATTTTGCCAGCCGGGTTTCGGACTCGTCGTGATGTAACCAAAGTGCGGCGAGCGCGGGTTCACGTCAATCGGGCCGAACGATGCGATGCCGATGGCGGCCAGCCGCTCGCGACTGTCCTGCTCGGTGAAAAAGGCCACTACTTGGCCAATCGTTTCTTCCGGCGATGTGGTGGGGAATGCGACCCGCATTCGCAAGTCATCAGGCCCCGTGCCCACCGCGCATACGAACTTCGTCCCGCCCGCTTCTACTGCGCCGAATAGAGCCATGAGCAAAATCCTTAGTGGCAAGAACCAATAAGAAGCCGTCAGTAGTCAGCCGTCAGCTTTCAGCAAGCACTTCGCTCCGACACAGCCTGCTGACGGCTGATGGCTGATTGCTGACCGCCCTGCTTTCCACTTCCCACTTGCCAGTGCTTTTCTCGACCCGCATCTATGAACCAAGCGAGCAGCAGAGTCAAGAGTTTTTTGTCGGATTTCTCTCCCGCCTGTGCCGTCCAACCTTCCCATTTCGGCTCCCTCTGGCAAAGGAGAAGCTTTCATCCCAGCGCGGCCTTTGGCCGCAACCAAAACCGAGATTCTTCGCTACGCTGCTCCCGCCCTGCTCTTAACGCTGTCATTCCGATCCCGCCGGGCGGGAGAGGAATCTCGCCCTGTCGCTCAGGGTAAACCGCGCGAAGCACCCTTGTCATTTGCTTTGTTTGTCATCCCTTCCCGTTGGTCAGAGCCTGCCCTGAACGCAGCGAACGGGGCAAGCTCTGAGAGAAATGAAGGGGTGACATAAAAGAGGCACTCACGGTGACAGGGTGACGAGGCCTTTTGCAACGCAGCGCGCCCCGGCGCTGGAATTCAGCACCGGAGGTGTGCTGACCACACAAGCCGCGGACCTCGGCGACAGGGGTCCGCGCTACGCTTGCTCATGAATTGAAGTGAGCAGTGTTAACCAAACCAAAGGTCAATGTTGCGGAGACGGAGCAATCCCTCAAGGAATAAAATGATGTATAGTAGCTGTCCGATGATTCCCAGCGTCGCTGTGGCAAGGCAAGTTCTGGTGCAGGACGAATGTCGGTGCATAACGAACTCCGGACTGCGAACGAAATAAGCATCACCGCATCCGGCATAACGGAGGAGTTCTGTGGCAAGAAAAGACTTTCAAATCGCGCTGCCAGGCGAACGGACCAATGCTGCCGGGAAGCCGGTCAGCAACAAGCTACTTCTGTCGATTCCCGACAGCGAATACCACGCCATCCGTCCTCACCTGGAATTTCTCAGCCTGCCTCACCATCGCACCCTTTACGAACCAAACCGTCCCCTGGAGTTTGTATATTTCCCCAATTCGGGCATGGTATCGCTTGTAATTGAGACAGAAGATGGAAGAACCGTTGAAGTAGGTGAGGTGGGGAAGGAAGGGTTTGCAGGGATCCCGGCGGCGGTTGGCATGAAAAAGAGCCAGGTGCGCGAGATCGGACAAATCAGCGGAAATGGATTCAGGATGAGAGCGGGCGCCTTGCAAAGCCTTTTTGTTTCTATTCCACAGTTTCAACTGATGCTGACTCGCTATGCGGTAGTTCAGGGATTGCAAATCGCTCAAACTGCCGCGTGTAATCGGCTTCACAATATAGAGCAGCGGTTCGCGCGCTGGCTGCTGATCACTCAGGACAGAGTGGATTCCCCAAAGTTCGCCATTACTCAGGATTTCCTGGCGACGATGTTAGGGACGGACCGGCCCACGGTAAACTTGACAGCCGGCGTTTTGCAGAAGAAAAAGATTATTGTGCACACTCGCGGTGTAGTGCAGATTCTGAGCCGCGCGAAACTCCAAACCTGTGCCTGCGAGTGTTACGAAGCTATCCAATTGGACAGATTTGGCGAAGGACCCTTGCGTCAAGGAAAGACTTTCGAGACGCGAACCCATCGGATGGAGAGCTGAATGCTGCCGAAAAGCCGATAATCAACGGAATCCTGGTGCCGAACCCCGACGGCGAGTGCAGCGCCACCCGCCCCTATTTGGAATTTCCCAGCTTGCTATTCCGATCCACCCCTCGCGAACTTAAGTGAACAGCCGGAGTTTGTCCATTCTCCGAACGCAGTTTGAGTGTCTCGGTCGCCGTGGGAGAGGTAAAAACGGCTGAAGCAGACCTCCGATCAAACTGCAAATCAGTGTTCGATAGCCGACAGACAGAAACCATCCCCGAAGCGTATATTACAAATTGCCGAAGGGTCTGAGTGAAGGTCTGAAAATCCAAGTTAATACCTTGGCGTCCAGTTCCGCCACTCGGCTCAACTCGAAGCGGGACGCAAAGTTTTTTCAGCCCCTCAGGACGGGCCCGGCCAGAAAACTGATTACCTTTGATACTAAGGGCTCGCCTTCAGCAAGCAGGAGGATGCAGATACGGTGCGTAATAAAAGCCAGCCTGAGGTTATTATCGCCAGTAAGAAAAAACAGCCTATTGATTGGGAAGGGCTCATCGCTGCATTTAACGGTGGGACCAAATATACTGAGTACGGCGCGAACCGCACCATCTTCTCTCAGGGAGATCCTGCGGATTCCGTGTTCTATATCCGAAAAGGTAAGGTGAAAATCCCGGTTACTTCCAGCCAGGGGAAAGAAGCGATTGTGGCCATCCTGGCCGATGGTGATTTTTTCGGCGAGGGATGCCTGGCCGGACAGGTCTTGCGCATTTCATCGGCCTATACCCTTACCGATTGTTCTCTGGTAGGAATTGATAAGGTGCTGATGGCGCGCATGCTCCATGAACGGCACGGCGTCTCGGAGTTGTTCGTCACTCATTTGCTTTCCCGCAGCATCCGGTTCGAAGGGGATCTGGTGGATCAGCTTTTCAACTCCAGCGAGAAGCGCCTGGCTCGGATTCTGTTGTTGCTGGCTCATTTTGGCAAGGAGAGTAAATCCGAGGCTGTACAGCCCAGGATCAATCACGAAGACCTGGCTCAGATGGTCGGCACCACCCGGTCGCGGATCAGCCACTTCATGAACAAGTTCAGGGAGCTGGGTTTTGTCGATTACGCGGACCACGGCGGGTTGACGGTCAATAGCGGCCTTCTGGGCGTCGTCCTGCACGACTAGCGCGGATGTCTGACCAGCGGATTGGGACGACGCTCGGAGGCCGGTTCCGGGCTTCGAAGTCTGGCTTTGGAGCCCTTGGCTCCCCGAAGGAATCTCGCTCTGACGCTTAGGATAAACTCCGCGAAGCACCCCCCGCATTTCTAAATGAAAAGGACCTCTCGTCCACAGAACGGACGCAGAGCCTGCCCCATTCGCTGCGCTCAGGGCAACCTCTGAGAGAAACGAAGGGGTGACATAAAAGAGGTACTCATGGTGACAGAGTGACGAGGCCCTTTGCAACCCAACGCGACACGGCGCTAGAAGACAGCACCGGAGATGTGAGGGCCAAACTTGATTGCTGGCTGGCGTGGGTCACTCAGGCCGGAGGTCGATAGCAAGAAATCCGCGGTAGTTAAGGGCCAGCGTAAATGTCACCGTCTGACCCGTCGCGACTGTGAATTTCTGCTTTGCGGGGATGCACTTCACTTCCTGAGAAAGCGCGTCGCTCTGCAACCACGCCTCGAATCGTGAAGTAAACAGTTTTACGCGTGCAGTGAATCGGCGTGGCTTCCCCGCATCAGCGACGACCCTGACGACGCCAGACCTCATCGGATGCCCGGTGGACTCGTCATCTAGCTGGCCAAAATACTTCGCAGCCTCGCTATATTTGCCGAGTTGGCATGCGGCGAAGCCTAGGTCGAACAAGAGACCACAATCCCCCCTTGTCCCTTCGAGTTGGTATCTTCGCGTCAAGAGCCCCCACCATCCCTGCCAATCGTCGGGGTTCATTTTCAAATGCAGTCGGGATGCGAGACGTAAGCAAGGAAGGTGGTTCGGGGCGACTTCCAGTGCGGCAGTGACGATGGAGTATGCTGACCGTATGTCGTAACCATCGGTGTACAATCCGGCCTCGAGTCGAGCTTGTAGGTATTGACCGGCAACGTCTCCCTCCCGGGCCAAATCTATAAGCATGTCCTTCAGACCCGGGATCGTTCCCAGTAACTGTACTATCTTTGCTTCGATTTCCTGCAATGAAGCCTTCTCATCTTCGGCAACGTTACCGTCGGACTCGTCCAATACCTGCAGGGCTCCGGCAAGCAGCTGAAGGCGTGTTCCTCCACTGGAGTTTCTCGCGCGGCTGTATAGCATCCACGCCTCTGAGTAGTAGGGATATGCGTTGGGAAAAAAGCCACTTCGAGCCGAGCGAAAATACTCGACTGCATGCTCGAACTGCTTTTGCGCCCTTGATGCCTGGCCGAGCTTCTCAAGCTGTAGCCCATGGCGAGCGGAGACCACGCCCATCGAGTTATACAGGTGCTGACGCGAAGCGCTCTTAAAGTGAGTAAGCTCATGCGTGTCATCGAGGACAGCCATCGCCTCGCGGAGAAATCGTTCGGCGCCTTCGAAATCCTCGCTCTCCCGTAGCAATAGGGCAAAATGGTGCAGGGTCACGCTGTCATGCATTCCAGCAGTGAACGCAGCTTCGAACACCGGCTTTAGATCGGCCAGCGCTATATACGGCTGTGCACCGCCTTTTCCACTCAAACGGATGAGGAGCGTTCGGATACTCTCAACCTCGTTGGCGTTCTGGGGAAGCAGCGAGCCGACGATGCCAGTCAAGTCGGGCAGCCACGCGAACGGGTCCCCGTAGGCATAGAGGATGACTTGCTCCGCGACCATTCGACTCCGCGCACGAAACCTAATGGTATCAGGGCTCGCCTGGTCGTCAATTATGACCCCGATGCTGGCAGGGTCGTACACCGAGTCGATAAATTCTTCGTACGAGCAAGCCAACGACCGGGCTAACAGCTCGAGGTCTAAGGGAATCCCAAATTGATAGAAGATTGACACATGGCGGTAGGCCCGCTTGGCGAGTGGCATTAACCTATCGAATTCACTTCTGATCGACTGAGATATCGGGGGACGGGTCGGTTCAGCAAGGTAATAGAGCGTAGTTTGGAAGGAGTTCTGATATTCTCGGTTGACTTGATCGACCCAGTAGCTGTCGTCATGGGGCGAGAGCAGTACACCCAAGGACCTAAGGTGCCGAACGAGAGAGGCGGGCTCGTCTCTTTCTCGGGCTAGATCATCCGGCAATGGAATTGTGCTCACAGGCTTGAATGGATGCTCACTTTGCGCCACTTTCCATTCATTTTCCCGCGCTAGAGCCAATATGACCGCCAAGATACCCCGTGACACTAAGAACTGGGATAGCCGCCTGAGGTCTTGCAGCTTTGTGGCAGCCTCATCGACGACTATCACGATCGGGAGGCGGCTGGGCGTGCCAGGTACGGCAGCTACGGCTGCTGCTAGACCCCGTGCGAAGCTGTCAACGACCAATGAATCGAGTTGCTCTCGCTCGGGCCGCAGCAGGATGCAAGGTAAGCCCTCATCCTTGTACAGCCCGTGGACTGCCACCCGAGCCAACATTGTTTTGCCCGAGCCAGCAGGGCCCGTGACCAGAACGACAGGCACCTCGCGCTCCAGCGGTCTTCTTAGCTGCTTCACGAGCTCGCTACGTAGGTCTTGCAACGCAGGTCTCCGGAAAGCCCAGCCGCGAGCCACGCCGATCCAAGGATCGGTCTTGCCTTCCAGGAAATCTCGTTTTTCTTTCGTTTCGTCGTCCAGGTGTCGCGCACCTGTAGCGTCATGCACGAAGTCAAACTGTCGGAGGTACATCTTCACATCGGCCTCGGGGATATCGACGGGAATGCCGGCCACCGTAACCGTTAGAGCGGGAGCACGGGCCGCCTCGCCCTCCACGGCAGGCTCTTCCAGGACTTTTGATATGAACTGCTCAAATGTCATCGCCAAGGGCAGCACCCTCCGCTGGCGCAACATCTGTTCCGTCGCTGGGTCGCATGTGGGCAGAAGCGCCCACGCCCACGGGAGGCGCTCCAAGCCAACCTCTTCAACCACCTCGTCTATGATGTCCCGGCCCAAGCGATCCCGAAAACTGTATCCGACATAGACAATCGTTCCGTCTTTTACAAAATCATAAAGTAACTTAAAGAGGCCGCCGCGCTTCCGAAGTTTTCTGTTGTAGTCGGTCCTTGATAGAACCATTCGTGAATCTTCGTCCGAACCGTCGACCGAGCCCATCAGCTTGAAAAGGCGCAGGACATCCAGATAGTCCGACTGGGTACGCGAAAAGTCCCTGCCGAGAACCGGTTCGCATCGCTGGAGGCGATCTGGAGTAACTCGATACGCGGTCTCGACTAGATCGTCAAAATTGGTCGTGAAAATGGCCTGCCATCTATTGCGGCCCAGCTGCAAGTGTGCAGCAGAGGGCTGAACGTCCAACTTCTTGCGAATGAAATCCTCGACGGCACTCCGGTCGATGCCTGGAGTGTCCAGTACAGCGCTACAGACGTCCATCAGATCCGGTGAAGTCTGGGGCAAAGGAGCGAGGAACTCCTGATGAACCATTTGCGACAGTTGGTCGCCGGACGGAGCATTAGCGCCGGAAGACGCGCCCGCGCCAAGAAACAAAACTGACCTGCCCTGACGGATCTTCTTAAGCATTCTCAGTTGCTGAGGGTCCATTTGCTCATCGCTCCTGACGGGCGGCACGCAGTCGCGCTCTCCGCGATGGCTAGCCCAAAAAGTATATAGCTCTTGTGCGGCTAGCGACTATATACGCCGGAGGCAGAGAAAGCGCAAGATAAAATGATGAACGCGGGCTGGCGCGGACCCCGGCCGTGTGGGGTCTTCGATTTCCCGAAAGGAAAGGCAGCGGGTTGCGCAGAGTCTCGCTTGCCAGAAACTCTGCGGGTCTTCGGCGTTTCGAAGCAAAGGTGCCGCAGACTTCGAAGCGGCCGAGCTGTTTGCCATCCGCTCTCAGTCCGACGCGTCAGTTTGTTCGGCAGCCTCGTCCGGTCCTCTAATCGCCTTGCCCAAGTATGACTCAAATATAGCGTTGAGCTGACATCCCACTGTCTGAGTGCGTCTAAGCACTCGCCACCTTTCCGGCTCTGGTAACTCGGAACTCGCTGCTAGCCACTCCCGCGGGAATCCGAGTTCCTCAACCGCGTCGTCGAACGATTTGCCCATCTGGCGGAAATGATCTTCCGTATAATACCACCTGTCATCTAACTTATAACGAAACTTCTCAAACGCGTCGTAGACCAAGCTGACTAAGTTGGTGAAGTGGGTTTTGCAGATCGACAGAACATCCTCGCTCGGCACGTTTGGGATGTCAGGAATGGGCATGAAGAAATATTGCGTCACACGATTGCCCTCCCTATCGATGAAGCTTGTGCCTCCATGGACGACGGTGTCTCCGATATGAATCGAAACGTTCCTGTAACGGCTAAAAAACTGTGCAAGCGGGTTCTTTCCTAACAACTGCATTCGGGGCGCGTACCACGCCTTAAACCCAGCGACCCCATTGATGACAGCCTGCATGGAGAGCGTAATACTCCGGCAAGCTGAGACGAAAGCATCAACGAAGCACTGCGCTGCGAAGAAGTTGAGGTCGCATTCCGCAATTTGTTCGAGGAAGAACCGCGCCTGCTCAACCTTGTATTCGACGATGCTTATTGAGCGGACCATAGACCTGTTGTCCTCGCGTGCGGCGCATACATGGCGTTTCTGCGATCTGCACAGTTGGGGGAGTGTCACTGCATCCTCAGACCCAAAGGGTTTTGAGGGCAGTGCCCACGCGCTCAAACTCCTTGTCGCTCGTGACCAAGGTTGCCTTCCTGGCTTGGGCGAGGGCGGCGGCGAAGCAATCCGCGTAGGGCAGGTTGTGCTCCGCCTTGAGACGGGCGGCCAGCTTGCCGAGTTCCGTGTCAACGCCGACAATCTCAATGGGAAGCTGGGCGATCTCCTGGAGCTTGCCCGCCGCCGCTTTTTCCCCGCGCGCGCGCCAGACCGAGTAATAGACTTCGCCCCAGTTGACCACTGACATCGCGAGCGGCTGCTTTGTTTGCGCCGCCTTCGCCAGCAGCTCTTCGACCTTGTCGGCCCCGGCGCGGTCCTCGAAAAACGTCATGAGGGCGCTCGCATCCAGAACGTAGGTTTTCATAGCGTCCGCTCGCGCTTGCGCTCCTCAAGCAGGGCGGCGAGCGCTGAGGGCTCCCCTTTGAGCGACCCCCGCAGGCCGCGAATGAATTCGCGGGTGACGGGCTGAACGATTAAATGCCCGTCATCTTCTACAAAGGTGACCATCGTCCCCTTCTTGATTCCAAATCGCCGGCGCAGGCGAGCGGGAATGACGAGCTGTCCCTTGGTGGTGACGACACTGGTTTCGATCTTCATTTGGCACCCACGATACGCTATATCCTACTTCTCTGATTTATGTAAGTCAAGCTTTTTTGTTCTTACCTCAGGGTGAACTTCGCGAGAGATTCTTTTCATTTGCTCTTTGTTTCTCATCCTCATCCCGTTTGCTGTCATTCCGAGGCCGCGACGGCGGCCGAGGAATCTCGCTCTGTCGCTCAGGTAGACCCCGCGAAGCACCCTTTTCATTGGCTTTGTTTGTCATGCCGATCCCGTTCGCTGTCATTCCGAGGCCGCGACGGCGGCCGAGGAATCTCGCTCTGTCGCTCAGAGCCTGCCCCGAGCCTGCCAAGGGGTAAACTACGCGAAGAAGCCTTTTCATTTGCCCCTTGTTTGTCATCCCTTCCCGTTGGTCAGGGCAAGCTCTGATCTCGTTTGCTGTCATTCCGAGGCCGCGACGGCGGCCGAGGAATCTCGCTCTGTCGCTCAGGTAGACCCCGCGAAGCACCCTTTTCATTGGCTTTGTTTGTCATGCCGATCCCGTTCGCTGTCATTCCGAGGCCGCGACGGCGGCCGAGGAATCTCGCCCTGTCGCTCAGAGCCCGCCCCGAGCCTGCCAAGGGGTAAACTACGCGAAGAAGCCTTTTCATTTGCCCCTTGTTTCTCATCCTGATCTCGTTTGCTGTCATTCCGAGGCCGCGACAGCGGCCGAGGAATCTCGCTCTGTCGCTCAGAGCCTGCGCCGAGCCTGCCGAGGGGGTAAACTCCGCGAAGGATCATTTTCATTTGAGTCAGGATAGACGACGCGAAGGACCCTTTTCATTTCATGGAACCTTGGTAGCGATTAGGAAACCGCGCGCCAGACTGAGTAACGAACCTCGCCCCAGTGCCGTTCCAACTCTTCTCCGCTAAAACGGGTCATCCAGGGCGCAAGCCTGGTCAGCGAGATACAGGTGGAGTAGATTGCCGAATTAAGTTGGAACGGCACTAGTTGACCACCGACATCGCGAGTGGGCGCTTGGCCTCCGCCGCCTTGGCCAGCAGTTCTTCGACCTTGTCGGCCCCCGGACGGTCCTCGAAAAACGTCATGAGGGCGCTGGCATCCAGAACGTAGGCTTTCATTGCAAGGCCCGTAGGCGGTAGGTGGAATGCGGCATGCGGCGAGACACCTTCCCCCGCTGTTGGGATTCGAGTTTCGGTGTTTGGTGCCGAGTTTCGAATTTCCATTTTCGAGTTTCCGTGTTTAGCCGAATTTCGAATTTCCAGTTTCGAATTTCCATTTTCCAATTTCGAGTTTCGGCTTTCGTCATAGCTGGCGCGCCGCGCCGCGAGCGGCTCTCGTGCTTTCTGCATTCGACTGCGATGAACCGAGACATTGGGACAATCTCGGGCAGAAATGCCTGCTGCCTCGCGCCTGTCACCACTGCGTTCGGAGTCAACCAGGCTGGCGAAACCATGAATCCCCTAGTGCCGTTCCAACTATTTCGACCTAGCTTCTCGGGGCCGTCCCGATTATGGGGCGGGACAGAACGTACGTGTTGAACATAGGTCTAATAAGTTGGAACGGCACTAAGCGACATCGTCAGCGAGCGGCATCTCACAATGACCTGACATCACAACAAAGCCTGCGGCGGAACTTCGTGCGGGTGGGGGCGGTTGGGGATGTTCTGAACAATCACAACTGCTCTTCTTGGGGTGCATCGCCGGGCAGGCACCAGTCGTGGTCAATCGCTATGAGCGCGGTGCGTGACCGTGAGCGGTCTCGGGGTGGTGGCGGCGAGAACTTCCTTTGGGCACCGCCTGAGCGGGGTGCGTGACCGTGTGCGGTCTCGTGGTGGCGGCGGTGAGAACTTCCTTTGGGCACCGCGAAGAGGCGGTCGAGTGGATGACGGCCAGCCAACAGCAGGGGCGCCAGCCTTCCATGACTGAAATGGGCTGGCAGGAGCGCCAGTTGCGGGAGGAGGGTTTCTGCCCGAAATATACTATCAATGTATTAATGTAATGATTATCACAGTCAATTTTCGCCCGGCCGATGTAACTATTGAAACTTTTGAAACTTTTGAAACTAATTTTTCTAACTAACGCAAATAATAGGGTTGCGCAAAAAATAAATTTGCAGAAATTTGCGATTTTGGGAAAAGTGTGGCATTTTGCCCCACCACTTCCATTTTTCATAGAGGGTTGAGATTTTCATATTCCAAAATCGTGCGCCACCTCATCTCACTGCCAGATACGCATAGCGAATCAAGAACAGCGCGGTCAGAATCCAGATGAGCGGACTGATCTCGCGGTGGCGGCCGGCACCGAGCTTCACCAGCGTGTAGCCGATCAGCCCGAGGCTCAATCCGGTGGCCACGCTGAAGGTGAGCGGCGTGGCGAGAATAGTGAGGAAGGCGGGGAAAGCTTCAGTGAAATCCTCCCACTCGACGCGTGCCACGCTTTGGCACATGATCGCTCCCACCAGTATCAACACCGGCGCCGTGGCGTAGCCGGGAATGGCGGCGACCAGCGGCGAGAAGAATAGCGCCGCGAGAAAGAGGGCCGCGATCAGCAGATTGCCCAGCCCCGTGCGCGCGCCGGCCGCGACGCCCGCCGCGCTTTCAATGTAGCTCGTCACCGTCGAGGTTCCCGTCGCCGCGCCGAAGATGGTGCCGACCGCGTCCGCCATCAGGGCTCGCCCGGCGCGCGGCAGTGTGCCGTCTTTCATAAACCCGCCCTGCTCGCACACGCCCACCAGCGTGCCGACATTGTCGAACAGGTCCACGAAGAAGAACGCGAACACAAGTTCCGCCAAGCCGAGGTGGGCGGCGGCGGCCAGATCCAATTTCAGCAGCGTGCTCGAAGGATGCGGCCACGCCACCACGTGCTGCGGCCACTGGCCGAGCCCGCAGACGATTCCGGCGAGCGTGGTTGCGAAAATGCCCAGCAGAATCGCGCCGCCAACGCGCCGCGCCATGAGCACGGCGGTGAGCACCAGCCCAAGGGTGGTCAATTGCACCTGGCGATCGGAAAAGCTGCCCAGTGTCACCAAAGTCTCTGGCTGCGCCACCACCAGCTTGGCGTTCTTCAGGCCGACGAAGGCAATGAACAGCCCGATGCCCGCCGCGGTCGAGTGCTTGAGGCAGGCCGGAATAGAGTTCACGATCTGTTCGCGCACTCGCGTCAAAGTGAGCAGCAAGAAGAGCACGCCGGAAAGAAATACCACGCCCAGCGCCGTGGTCCACGGCACGCCGCGCCCGACCACAATCGAATAAGTGAAGTAGGCGTTCAGCGACATGCCGGGGGCGAGCGCGATGGGATAATTCGCCCAAAGCCCCATCACCAGCGTTGCCGCTGCGGAGGAAATACAAGTGGCGAAGAGCACGCCCTCGATGGGCATTCCGGCGTCGGCGAGGATGCGCGGGTTGACCACGATGATGTAAGCCATGGTCATGAACGTGGTCAGCCCGGCCAGCAGCTCGCGCCGCACTGTGGTGTGATTTTCTTTCAGTTGGAAAAGGCGCTCGAGCAATGGTTATCCTCAGTTGTTTCGCGACATGGCCGCGACAGTATAAGCCGCACGCTCCGGCGGGAGCAACGGGAGAGGATCGAGAAAAATCAAGGTGTGAAAAGAGCTCGGGCGTGCCAGCAGTCTGCCGGCACGCCCGGAAGTAAAATCACGGCAAGGTAAGAAGCAACTACGGGCCGATTGTCAGGCTGACCGTCGCGGTCACCTGATTGGGGACCGGCAAAGACTGGTCAGTTACGGTTATGGTGAAGGTATATGGACCCGCGGCGCCGACGCCTGCCGAGTAAAGCATACCGTCGGGCGTCATGGTAATTCCCAGACTGGCCAGGCTATTAGGATCCGACGGATCCTCTGTAAACGTGTAGCCCTGGGTCAGGCCCTCCGCAACGATGGAGGAGAAATAGGGCTTGCCGGCTTTGGCCGGGGGCAAAGTAGTAGTCGTAATGTGCAGTGAAGGATTGGGGGTGTGTTCGACGCCTTGCGGCCCGGTTACGGTGGGCGTGCCAAACTCGGCGGCGCCCGAAGAAGTCGCCGGCAGAAACGGCAGGATCCTATTCGCCGCAGAAAGTGTGGTGAAGCCGTAGACTCCGTCCGAGCGGAAGGCAATGTCGATGGGAGCCCCGCTCGTGTCTGGATTGGGGACCACGGCCGTACCAATCGCGAACGAGGGCACCCCGCTGGCGTCGGTCGAGAGCTGGATGGGGAGAAGTTGCGAGTGGCCACCAACGTCGCTGCAAGCCAGCCACAGCCACTGGGCGTCGATCGTGGCGCGCATGTCTTCAGGGTGATCGCAAGCTGGCGAGGTTGTCGTCGTGTCAACGAATGTTACGAGGTTGTCCCGGCCGAAATATCCGTCCCCGATGGCAATCAGCGCGACATCAGCCAGTCCGGCCGCGGTCTCGCTCACCGCCGCCCACTGCCCGTCCGGGGAGATTTCAATAAACTTCTGAACCGCGGTCCTGACGGTGATGCAATTATCAAGATTCGGGAGCTGCGCGGGAGCGATCTGCGCCAGGAAGGTGGCACTTGTTGGCTCCGCGTCGAAGATGCAGACCTCGTCGCCTCCCGGCCTCACTACATAGCCGCGTGTCTGGCGCACTCCGCCCACCAAGCGAGTGGGGGTGATTTTCAAGTCCGAGGCGCCGTTGCCGAGATAGGGACCTCCGGTGAAAGAAATGAATCCATCCAGCGTGCCGAAGTTCGGGCTGGCTGGGTCGCCATCGATGACGGCAATGTTGTCCGATCCCGGGTTCGCTACGTACGCCCACACGCTGTCCGGCGTGTAGTGGCTATTGTCGGGCGCAAACTTTGGTCCTATGGCGATATCCGCGGTGTCGCCGGGGGAACTAGGGAGTCCGGGAACTGTCTTTACGACGATGGGGGGCGACAGGGTGTTGTTAATGATAAACACTTTGTGGGAGCCTGGGTCCGCAACGAACACATACGTCCCGTTTGGGGAAGCGGCCGCACGAGTTGGCGTGCTTCCGCCCGCCGGCGCGATGGAGGTGATCAAACTGAAGCCGTTATTCGAGGTGTCGAATACATCGATCGCGTTGTTCGTGGCGTCGACGTAGAGCGCTGAGGTCAGAACGTTGACGGTGTAGCTCTGCGGCGTCGGGCAAGTCCCGGCGGTTGTACAAGAGGGTGTGGTGGCGTTGCCGTTGTCAATGACAGAAATGGTGACACCCTCGTTCAAGCCGGCGATGGTCGGCGTTCCCGCGAAAGCCGCGTTGCCGGGCTGAGCAACCGATGCCCCAGAGAAGTTGACTCCCGTCACGTTGTTGCTAGTCGCCGTCCAGGTGAACATCGCCTGGGCGCTGGCCGGGTTGCCGGTTCCACCGCACGCGCCGGACGATTGGCAAGTGAATAGCACGCTGTATGGCTCGAGAAGTTGGCCGTTGCTGAGCGCGCCAGGGGTATTTTGGATCACAATCTCAGGGTCGACGGTGAGTAAATCGCTGCGCGTGCTTCCCGGGTCAGTGGTGGTGTTGGCCTTCGGCGTTGCGGAGTTGCCTCCGTCGGAAACGATCACCGTGCCCGTGCTGGTTCCGCCGGTTACCGCGGCTCCACCACTATTGCACGTCAGAGTGACGGCGGAATCTGAGCTCGAGGAGTATTGGTTACTGTTACACGCCTGGAAGGGAGCAGGGAAAGCGGAAGCCGCGATGGTCACCGTCGGCACGCCTTCGTTCGACGACACCGTGTAAGTGAGGTCCTGGGTGCCCCCGCCGGCGATGCCATAGGGTCGGCCGGCGACGGCGTCCGGAATCTGATACGCTAAAGTTAGCGGATTCTGGACGTAAGGGGTAGGCGGATTGACGCTCAATTGGTTATTCACTTGGAGGTTCGCGGCTGTGGACACCAGCGTGCCAATGGGCGTGGAGACGTTGGGCATGTCATTGGCGGTCACGCTCAGGCTGGTGTACGTGCCCTGTGTTGCAGTCACCACGGCTGAGGAGCAGATGTCCGTGTCATTTGGCGACTGGGCGCAAGTGACCCAATTAAGCGGAAAATTGTTTTGCGTGAAGGTATAAGGGCTCAAGCCGCTCCCTGACGCAACCGTAAACGTCAAAGGAAGGCAAGTGCCGGGGGCCACGGTGCATCCGCTGCCCTGCCCGTAGGCACGGTTGATCACCGCAATCGGATATGGCGTTGCGGGCTGCGCCGAATACGTCATCTCGGGGTGGATTACGACGGAGAGCGCATTCGAAGTCACCGAGTTGCTCGGAGTGGTGGCGTTGGCGGTGTCCGCGAAGGTCACACTCAGACCATTGTAAGTGTTGGGTGTAGTCCCGACGCCGCCGGAAGTGCAGGTGACGGTGGTGGCCGGACTTTGAACGCAATTCACAAAATTGGTGGGGAAATTATTCGCGGTGAAACCGTAGCCGCCCAGCCCGCTCCCGGTTTGAATTTGATAGACAGGGGCCACACACGTGCCACCACTACCCGAGCAGTTGCCACCCAGGCCATAGTTGCGCGTGACCACAGCATCGGCAAGACTCGCCGGCTGCTGAACAAAAACCATCTCCAGGTTCACGGTGATCGTGTCTATCCGCTGCGAATGTGGGTCGGTTCCCGGCGTGGCAGGTGGCACCGCCGAGTTGGCCGCGTCAACGGCAGTTACGGTGCCGGCGCTGGTAGTGCCCGCGACAGGGTTGCCCGCGCTGTCGCAGTTCAATTGGGTGCCGAGCGTCTGCGTGCATGTGATGGGTGCGGGGAAACCCGAACCGGTCATCGTGATGGCGCCCACGCCTTCGGTGGGACTGGTGGAGGGAACCGTGTAAATGAGATCGGTGAGAGCCGGCCCTCCGTAAGTTCGTCCCGTGACGGCGTTAGGTGGCGGGGATAAATTCAGGTTTACGGTGATTTGAGGGTGAATGGTCAAGCTGGTCGTGCCCGAGCCGGGAGGCACTGTGCTATCGGACGCCGGAACCTGGAAGGTAGGCGGGACGGCGGGATTGCCTCCGTCGTCGGCCTGCACCTGGAAGAGGTAAGTGGGAACCGTCCCGCCTACCTGGTTGGCCGTGAGTTGTACTGTAGCGGCCGGCGTCGACGTGCCTTGTCCGCAGCTCGTGCTAATGCCTCCAAAGCCATTGGGCAATGCGCCCGCACTGATGCACCACAAGTAGGCCCCTGAGCTTGCTAAGCCTCCCGTAGCCGAATAAGTCGGCGCGCCGGCATTCGAGTTTTTGACCCCATAGGAACGGTTCAGCGCCCCATCCAGCAGGGCTGCGCTGGGATTGGCGTTGGTCAATTGCGCGACACTTGCTGCGAGCACGGGGTGAATCAGCAGGCCCGTTGGCCCGACGACGGAGGAAGTGTTCGAGGCCTGGCTTCCCGGCGTGGTGGTATTTCCGGGATCGTCCAACTGCAGGGTGAAGCTATAGGGATTCGGATTCGCTGGTCCTGTGACATTGGTGGAAGTCAGAGTGAGCGTATCAATAACCGTGGGTGCCGTGCACGCGCCCGGGGGAGTGAATCCGCCCGGCAAAGATCCGGCTTTCAGACACCATTCATAGGTTCCTGTTCCGAGACCGCCGCTTGCGGTGTAGGTTGGTGTCGCGAGCGGCGCAACGCCGTAACTGCGTCCAACAACGCCATCGATCAAGTTGCCGTAGGGATTTGCGTTGGTCGCTTGCGTCGCGGTCGCCGCCAGCGCCGCGTCCACCTTAATGTTGTAACTCGCGTTGCCGCTCGTGTCCTTCGCGATTGTGTTCTGGGGCGTCGCCGTGTTGCCCTTGTCCGACACAGAAATGCTGAAGTTGTATGGTCCGGGCGTCGCGGTCATAGCCTGGTTTCCGCTGTCGCATGTGATCGAGACGCTCGTAATTCCCGTCTGGCTAGCGCCGAGATTCGGGCAAGTTATTGGGGCGGGAAACGCTCCACCGCTCAACCAAATAATCAACCCTTTAAGACCAATGGCCGCGTTCATCAATCCACCCTGAGCGGTGTAAACGATCGAGGTCTTGGCAGGCGCGCCGTAGGTGCGGCCATCGACTCCGTCCGGGAAATTGTTGGCAGACGTGAAGCTGGGCGTAGTGGCACTGAAGGTGATCTCAGGGTTTACGTTCAGAGTCAGAGCTGTGCCACCGTTGCTGGTGGTCGTCGTGATTGTATTACTCGGTACAGCGCAATTGGCTTGCGATGCCAGACTGCATTGAGTCGGGAATGAGGGATCGTAGATGGGGTTGTCCGTGGCTGACACGGTGACTGGAATCTTGCCGACCTGGTTTGAAAGGGCTGCGCTGCTGACCAGGCATTGTGTGCCTTTTGTTGCATTGTCTGGATTCGTGACCAGGTTCAGAGTGCCGGCAGTGATCGCACACGCGCTAACGGGGCCGTTCCCGCTGGGAGGTGTACCGCTTGGAGTAGTAACGGGCGGCGTTGTGCTCGACAAACTTGTCGGCTCAGGCGCACACGGAGTGACGGCGCATGTTGCTGCTGAGAGGACATTGGCTGGACTTCCGTACGAGCGTCCCACCACACCGTCCGGGAATGGAATAGCGCCCGGCGCGCCGGTGCCGGTATTAGTTACGAAGCTGAACTCGGGGCGGATAGTCAGAATCAAAGTTTGGGAAAGGGTCTTTGGAGGGACGGCAATGTCCGTGGCCGATACGCTGAAACTGTACGCCTTCGCCGCCGCCGCTGACGTCATACTGAGAATGCATTGATCGTTGGTGCCACGCGTAGCCGGACTGGTCGGCTTGCCGGCGCCGGGTGCTACCACCATTCCCGAGGGAAAAGAGCCGGAAAGGGTGCACGCGCTAACGGAGTCTTGACCGAAGCTGAGAAATATCGTCGATGAGTTCGTTACCATCGCCGCGGTGTAAGAGCGGCCCGCGACGGCGTCGGGCAGGGTCGTGGTGGTGATGGCAAAGGACCCGCCGCCTCCGCCTGGGGGAAGATTCCCTGGTAAGGTTGCCGTTCCCGCCCCGCAGCCACTCAGGCCGATCGCTGTTGCCACCAACATCCCTAAGATTGCGAATTGCGGCCCGCTCAATCCGTACAGAAACTCAGGACTGGAAATCCGTGGATATGGCCGTCGAATTGTGCGCATTGCGTCCTCCCCATGCTACATTCGTGTTAGCTTCTCTGAACAGATTGGCGGGATTATAAGCCGAGGCGGTTTGTGGTTGTCAAGGGAAAATCTTCAGGGGCTCGCCAAACTTTAGTCTTCTCCACTCCTCGATCCAGGGGAGATGACCATAAGCCTAGTCGTCGAGGCTAGGTCGCAAGAGTCTGCGGCGGCGGGGGTGATGACCCGTGGCCACTCAGCCGACGACCCGAATAGGCCCCCGAGGCCTCCCGGGCGAGGGGAGCGCTTCGTCGAACGTTCATTATTCTTCTCGGCTTGGGAATCTCTAACGGGAAGCTCCGATGGTGGAATATCACGTCCCCGGCGGCGGCTTTGCGCCTTCGTCGCGCACGGCGGGATGAGTGTGCTTGTCGAGCCGAGACAAGAAGTATTCACGCCAAGCCGCTACGAGCGCCCAGGCTGGCGAAAAAACGCCGACTTTCTCCGCCTCCTTTCTGGTGCCCGCGGCGGACGCACGGAGCCAAGCCGGGCCATGCCCTTCGACGGCGCCAGCGAAAAGACTTCGCGAAAATCACCTTGACAACAATGGCCTGGGTTTGATACGAAGTCCGCAGCGGGAGGCGAACTCCTGCTGCGGCAGCCCAGAAAAGTTGAAGCATGGCCGAGGGCGGAGATTGCGGATTGAGTGTTGGCTATCGGAGCGACCCACGCCGCCGCGCATCGAGGGAGGACGATCATGTTTCGAGACCGGATCGGTTTGTATGTCATTCGAGTGGGATTGGTGGCTAGCCTCTGTCTGTCTCTCAAGGCGCAGACCATCAGCGGCATTATCACGGGAAAGGTGCTTGACCCGAGTGGGGCTGGAACCTCGGCCATCATCACCGCCACCAACGGCGAAACCGGTAAGAGTTACACGGCGCAGGCCGGAGAGGATGGGAATTACCGTCTGATCGAAGTGCCTCCCGGTGATTACACCGTTAAAGCTGAATCGCTCGGTCTCCAGACCCTGGTATACCAGCACGTTCGAGTGGACGTGAATCGGACCACACCCCAGGATTTCCAGCTCGCCGTGGCCACCCAAGCCGTCACCGTGAACGTCAAGGCGTCGACAGCGCCCTTCACCGATACGTCGGCGCCGACCCTGAGAACGGATTTCAATGACACGGATATCCGGCAGATGCCGATTCTCACCCGCGACGTCAACAATCTGGCTCTGTTGTCGCCGGGCGTCGTCGATGTTCGTACTTATAGTTTCGGCAGCACGCTGGTGCCCTTCTCCACCAACGGGTCGCGCGGTCGTGACAATAATTTCATCATCGACAGCGTGAGTAACAATGAGCCCTTGCTGGGCGGCGCCGCCACGCAGTTTACCAACACCGATGTTTTTGACGAGTACACCGTGCTGACGAATCAAGTCAAGGCCGAATTCGGCCGCAACAGCGGCGCGACGATCACCGCGATCACCAAGGCAGGCTACGAGCACCCGCACGGGTCGCTGTTTTGGTTTGGCCAGAATCAGAGCTTCAACGCCATGACTCAGGCAGAGCACCAGGCGCTCCTCTCGAGCCCGGCGAATACTTACGAAAACGTGGGCGGCTTCACCCTCGGCGGTCCGCTCCGGGAGAAACTACTCTATTTTATCTCTTATCAGTGGGACGGAGCACTCAATGACCTCTCCTCAGTTTTTCCCGTGTTGAATACCCTGCCCACCGTTGATGGGCTAACGGCCCTTCAGGGTCTTCCGTCAAACCCGGCATTAGCGGCGCTGTTAAATACGCCTACGGTTACCCAGGTGCCCGGTGCCGCATCACAGTGCTTCGGTTCGGTTCCAACCCTACCTGGAGCTCAGAACGGCCGGGCGCTAAACCCATGCTTTCCGCCTTTTGCCGTACCGGTGACGACGGCGAATGGAGCCCAAACGGTGCCCTACGGCGTCTATCTGATCCCCAACGGCAACGTGTTCAATCAGCATGACCATCAGGCCTCCGGCCGGCTCGACTATCGAATCTCGGATACCGACGACGTTTTCGGACGGTATCTCTTTGATGACCTCCGCACCCCGCGCTCGGCGCTCAACCCAGCCGGAGAAGCGGCTTTCAGCTCTTTGGGACTGCTTTCCTACTGGCGGGATTTTTATCACCAGCGCACCCAGAGCCTGCTCTTAAACGAGCGCCACCAATGGGTGAAGGCCCTGAACGAGCTGCGCGGTTCCTATGTGCGCATTTTCCAAAACGACGGAGCCCTGAAAGCCGCACCGTCAGTGACGGACGGGCAAGCCTCCGCCACGGTGGCCGATTACTTTGGCGCTTTCGGCGCTTTCTCGGGTAATTTCCCCGCTGCCGGGACCGCGTTCACCCTGGGCACCGACACCCGACCGAATCGCACCGCCAGCAATATTGCGGAGGTCCAAGACAATTTCTCCTATACCCACGGAAACAAGAGCTTCAAGTTCGGCGGAGACTTCATCCGAACGCAAACCAATGTCCTGAACGTTCCGGAAGACTTGGGCCACTATTTTTACTCGAGCCAATTCTGGGTTGCGCCGGGCGCGTTTTCGAACATCCTATCCACGCAATGCGCGGCCATTAACGGTCTGAGCCAATTTGTGAACGAGGGGAACGCGATGTGCAGCCCGGGCAATTCAGACTCCAAAAAGGGCCCGGTGTATGCGCCCGTGGCCTCGAACGCAGGCTGGATGTACCAGCGAATTCCCGATCTCCTCGTCGATAATGCGGGCAAGGTCATCGGCCAGGGCCCGGAGGAATTGCCCATTCGGGAATTCGATGAGTTCGTGTTTGGCCAGGTGGATTGGCGAGTGCACCCCAATCTTACGCTGAATTTGGGCCTTCGCTATGAGAACTTTGGCCAGCCCATTAACAGTCTGGGGCTGCTGAATCCTGCGGCGCCGCGCGTGGCCAACGACAATAAGAACTTCGGTCCCCGGATTGGTTTTGCTTGGTCGCCCTGGGACTGGCACAACACCGTATTTCGCGGCGGATACGGCATTATGTACGACCCGATGGTGCTGAACATTCCGCTGGCCATTTGGCAAAGCGGCCCCATATCTCCGCTGGTCCAGTACTTCTCTAATGTGACTTTGGCTGGAGACACGACCTCTAAGAACGCGGTGACGCCGAGCGGGACCTTTCCCGCCATTCCCTTCACCATCGCCGATCTGCAAAACGCCTTTCTAGCTCCCGGTTGCGATGTGTGGCACGGCAACCCTTGGGTGCCGGTCATTGATTGTTCGGACCAAGTCACCGCGGACCCGCACCTCAGGAATCCCTATCTCCAAACTTGGTCGTTCAGCATCCAGCATTCGGTGACCCCCAACCTCCTGTGGGAAGTGGCTTATGTCGGCAATCGGGGCAGCAAGAATTACCAGCGCATCGATACCAATCCTTTCCAAGGATACGACACCACGCCAGATTTTAGCGGTCCTGGCACACCCTCGTGCTTGGCGACGCCGGACACGCCGTCGGATGCGTGCCTGAATGACCGGCTGAATCCCGGCAGGGGCGACATTCAAGCCTTTACCAACGGCGGAGTTTCAACCTACAACGCCCTTCAACTGAGCGTGACCCGACGCACGGCAGCAAAGCCTTGGGGAAATTTGGCACTAACGGCTGGCTACACACTGAGTCACATGATTGACAATTCCAGCGAGGCTTTCAGCTCAGCGGCCGTACCTATCCTTCAGCCCAGCTCATTCCTCGAGAGCCTCTTGTCCGCCTCGGACCAGAAACTGGTGGAGGTGTCCACTCCGCTCCCACAGGACTCCACGAATCTGGCTGCGGAAAAGGCCAACTCCTCCTACGACCACCGCCACCGTGTGGCGGTCAGCTTCATTTATCAGTTCCCGTCCGCCAGCCGCTGGAAGAGTTTTCTGAACGGCTGGCAGATTAACGGCGTCGAGCAATTCCAGACCGGCCAGCCCTTCAGCGCGTTGAATGGGAGCCCGCTGGGAGCTTGTGCGGACGCCAACGGCACCGGCATTCTCACGAACGATCGGCCGGCGATTGGTAATAACGACGCCCCGGCCGGTTCGGTAGCATTGGTGGACGACAAGACCTGCCGATCCATCGATGCCGTCACTCAAATATCCAATGGAGACCAGATTAGTCCATCCAGCACGGGGTATATCGATCTCAACGGAAACCCCATCGATCCCCGCACCGCGCATTTTGTGCAAGTGCCCTTGGGCGTCAGAGCAGGCCAACCCTTTATGGCGCCCGTCTATCCGTCCGGATTTTCGAGTTCCAGTTCGGTCGGCCAGGAGACTTTCATTGCCGGCAGCGCGGGACGCAACACACTGTTCGGTCCCAACACCCAGGAGCTTGATCTCGCCTTGTACAAGAATTTTGCGGTGGGTGAGCATCGGTCGGTGCAATTCAGATGGGAAGTCTATGATGTGCTGAATCATCCGAATCCCGGTTATCCCATCGGCAATGTGTTCGCGGCGCGGGCCGAGCAGACGTTTGGATACGCCTTCTCAACGCGCTCGACCCCGGCTGGGGTGACTGGTCTGACGCCGGAGAACTCGATCGACGCTTTCACATTGACCGGCGGAAAATCTGTTTACAATTTCTTGAGCACTCAATACATGAACACCAGCAACCGCCGGATGCAGTTTGGCATCCATTTCATATTTTGAGTCTGAATACTCCGCCATCGATTCCTGCAAGGCGGGGTGCACGATTGCGGCGCTCATGGTTCCTCACCGCGAGCGCCGCAGCTTTTGTTTTACCGCTCTAGCCGCGCGTCACCCTATGCCAGCCTTCCTAGGGTGCACCCCTGTTGAAAGCCTCGGTTTCCGGAGTTATTTAACGGATTCCCTCAGGTGCGGAAGTACAGGCCGAAGTCAGGCGATTGTGATTGGAATCCGGGGCGCGAATCTAGGTGACAGGATCACATTACTTAACGGTGACGTTTACCATGACTTGTGCGCGTGCGGGATGGTTATTGACAGTAGGGCTGGAGAATTTCCATCCGGGCGCGGCTGCGATCAGCTCACATGCCTGCTGCCCGCCTGACGTGCAACGGTACAGCTTCTCGACGGAGCCATCCTGAGTTACATTCAGGACCATGCTTAGCTTGGTTCCACTCGGCACATTGACACTGGAGAGATCCAGCTTGCCGTCAAACTTGAAGCCCGCGTCGAGGAGATTCTGCTGGTAAGTTTTGCTCGACTCAAATGGAGCGGTCAGCTTGGTGTGCGGCTGTGGTACCAGACTGACTTCCGCGCGCAAAGTCGAGGGCTGCTGGGCCTGTGGCTTGGGCTGCTCCGGCTTGGGTTGCTCCGGCTTCGGCTGTTCAGGTACCTGTGCAACTGTCGGCTTATTCAGTTTCGTAAGCTGAGGTTCGATCTTATTCACGGCATAATCCCTCGCGCCTTGGCCGCGGGGGCCCGCCCGTCCAGCCAAGCCCATCAGTTGATCGTGCACTGACTGCAACGTTTTCGCATCGTCCCAGGCGTTGGTCGCCTGATCTTTCAGATCCCCGAGCTCACCAGAGTACTTCAGCTGGATCTTGCTTTGAAGGTCAGAGGCCGACCCGCCGAGCTGCCCCACTTTTTGCGCAGCCGCATCCGCATCGGCGTACTTTCCGAAGTTCAGCGCCGCGTCAAAGTCGCGCGTCGCTGCATCGAGCTGCTGCTTGTTGGCCACAGCGGAAGCCGCCGCCGCAGCGTCGTCTTCTCGTTTCTTGATCTTGCCCAGGTAATCCTGAGAGTCGGCTTTCCATGGAGTGTTTTGCGCCACCAGCTCCTGGAACATTGGCTTCGCGCCCTCGTTGTCCTTGGAGTTGTACCGATTCACTGCCTCTTCAAACTTTTTCTGCTGTTCCACTAAGGTGTCAAGCTTGCTTAATTGGGTCTGGGCCTGGGCCGCCAATTTGGAACTGGGCTTTTCGGCCAGTGGTTTGAACGCCGCTTGCGCGCCCCTGTAATCGTGAGCGCGCAACAAGCTTGTTCCGCGATTGTAAGCGTTTTGGTCCGCCTGGTCTTCTGTCAACCCATGCGACAGATCCATGGCGTGTTGCTTCCCAGCCTCAGCCTGGGTCTTCAAATCAGCGTCGAGTTGCTCGGCTTTTTCGTAATAGCCCTGAGCCCCGTTATAGTCCTTGGCATTAACTGCCCCTTCGGCCTTCGTGAAGTCACCTTTGGCCTCGTCGATCTGGGCTTGAACGTGAACCGCTGCCGCCTTCGCATCGTCCTGCAGCGGCGATGATTGCTGGGCGAGATCGCTCCAGCTCTTCAACGCCTGGTCAAGCTGGTGCTGACTCTCAAAATCCTGCGCGCCTTTTTGCAGGTGCAGTTGCGATTCAGAAGCAGTCGGCGGGCCCGGAGGCGGCTTCGGGCCGGACATCATCTTCCACGCCACGATTGCGCCGACAATCAGAACAACCGCCGCGGCCCCGGCGATCATGGGCATCTTGGACGCGGCCGGTTTTGGGACGGGCACTGGAACCGGAACGGCCTTGGCGCGCGCGGGCTCGGCAGCCGGTTTGGGCCGGGGCGGCGCGGGCGGAGGCGGTTCGACCTTGGGTGTCGGGACACTGACCGGTCCAGCAGCGCGCTTCTCCGGCGGTACTGGCTCGGAGGGCGGAACAATTTTCGGCCGAACCGGAATTTCCGGAACGGGTGGAGCGACTGGGGCCGGCAAGCCCATTGAGGCGGCCCCGCCCGGGAAGTCTGCAGCGGCCGGTCCGCCAGCAACCGGGACCGCTCCCTCGCTCGGAGCGCTCGGTGGTGCTACCGGCGCACCCCCTTGGCCAGGCACGGTTGCGGTGAGCGGCGCGGCTCCTTGCGCACCCGCGCTTTCCGGGAGGCTCGGCACTTGCAACGTGCTCCTGAGGTCCGCGGACGCGGCCGCCGGAGCGGGAACTCCGCCTCGGCGCTTGACTTCGCGCGGGCGCTCCTTCTGCTTCTGCAATTGCTCTTGCAGTTGGCGCTGTGCCTCGGCCCGCCGTGCTTCCCCCGCCAGGCGCCCCTGGTCGGCTTTGCGTTTCTGCTCTTCCCGCTCGCGCGCCTCTCGTTCTTTGCGGTCCTGTTCGATAGCCGTCTGAACGCCGGCCAGCATGCTTTCGATTTCGGGGTTGCCAGGCGACTCTCGCCACGCGGCTTCCGCTTTGCGAAGGGCTTCCTGAAGCTTGCCGTCACTCACCAGACGGTTCACGTCCAACTGGAGAGTCCGCAGGCGGAGCTCAACATCGTGTTCTTTCTCGGTCTGCGCCCGCTCCATGAGGCTTGTGACTTCCACGCGGTCCGGGAATTCCTTTTGCAGACGCCCGGCGCGCAGAAGCGCTGGATCGAATTCGCCTGATTCGATGAGCGTTTGAATCGCGGCCAATTCTTCTCCGAACCGGCGCTCCCGCTCCGCCACCTCGTGTTTGGACTTGGCGTCTTCGTAGAGCTGGGTAAATTGCGCCTCTTGCGGAAACTCAATGCACATGTTTTCCGCTTGCTCGACGGCCAGCTTGAGGTCGCCTTTCCACAGCATCGTTTGGATCTTGTCCACTTCGGCTTGCAGGAAGCGGCGCTTTTCAAGCCCTTTGCGCGCCGTCTCGGCGAGCGCCACCAATTCCTGTTGGTCGGGATGCTCCTCGAGCGCCGCCGCGATGAAGCTGAGAGCCTCCTCGTAGCGCTCCTGGGTCACCATGTTATTCGCTTCCCAAGTGAGCTCGCGCAGGTGGACGCGCTTCTCGCGCGCCGTGCGCTCTTGCGCGATTTGGGCCAGGAGGTTTTCCGCGACAGGATTCTTCGCGTCGAGTGCGAGCACGTTCCGCAACTGGACCTCGGCTCCTGTCAGGTCGCCGTCCTTGTAAGCGTTGCGCCCGGCCGCCAGGGCTTTGCGAATCTCGGCGCCGCGCTGCATCTCAAGGCGCGCCTTCTCGATCAACTCTTTGGCTTGCCCGTGTTGCGAATCCAGCCTGAGGACGTGTTCCAGGGAGCTGATCGCCGCGGAGTACTCGCCCTGCTTGAGGTGCACCTCGCCTTCCGTCAAGTACTGCCGCACCTGGGAAGTCGATTCCAGCTTCTTGATCTCGGACTTCACCCGAGCCATGAGCTCGCGCGCCGTGGAGTTGCTGCTGTCCATCATCAGCGCGTTGCGCAAGACCTCTTGCGCCTGGGAGAGGTCCCCTCGGGACATTAACGATTGTCCCTGCCCGACCATTTCCTCCACCAGCGTGTGCTGGAGCGCCTGCTCGATCGGCTCCAACTCGATCACCAAATCATCGAGCGACTGGAAGCGCTCGTCCGCTTGCTTGCGCAAGCACTTGCTCACCATGTTTTCGAGTTCGGGAGGAATTCCGTCGGCGACTTGGCTGAGCGGCACCGGCTCTTTGTTCAGAATCTGGTTGATGACGGTTCCGATGTTCGTGCCATCGAACGGCTTCCGATAGGCGAGGAACTCGTACATCACGATCCCAACCGAGAAGATGTCGGAGCGAGCATCGACGTGCTGCCCGTCCACTTGCTCGGGCGAGGCGTACTGGATCGTGCCCATGAAAATGCCGGTCTTGGTCATGGTCGTGGATTCCATGTGCACGATCCCGAAGTCCACCACCTTGACCTTGCCTTCGTTATTGACCAGGATGTTCGCGGGCTTAACGTCGCGATGAACCAGGCCGTGCCGGTGGGCATAATCCAGCCCCTTGCAAAACTGAGAAATGATTTGGAGTTTGCGGGCCAGCGGCATGGGCGCCCGGCGGGCAATCGCTTTCTCGAGGCTCTCACCCTCGATGAACTGCATGGCGATGAAAGGCTGGCCCGAGGTCTCGCCGAAATCGAACTCGTAAATGGTGACGATATTGGGATGTTCCAAGCCGCCGCACGCTCGCGCCTCTTTGGCGAAACGCTCCAGCAGCTTAGGATCAGAGAGCAGATCGGGATTGAGAGTCTTGAGCGCCACGATGCGGCCAATGCCTGGGTCGCGAGCCTTATAAACTGTGCCCATGCCACCCTGGCCCAGCTTCTCCAGGATCTCGAACTTCCCGAACTTTTGGGCTACTTCTTTTTCCACTTTGAAATCTCAGATTTCAAATCTCGAACTCGCACTCTTGCGCTTCAGCAAATCGGGATTAGAGGCGGTAACCGGACAATGTATCCCACTCATTCTAAGGGACATTCCGGCTTCGTTCCTGGCCCCTCCCAACTCCCATTTTCAAACCTCAGATCGCCGATTCCCAAATCTCAGTCTCCCTCCACTCACCGAATTACTCCATCAAGCAATCGCTCAATGATCAGATTTTTCCCGCAACGCAGACAGCACGACGGTCACATTATCGGGACCGCCTGCTTTATTGGCTAACGCAATCAGGGTCTCCGCCTTGGCCCGCAGTGATCCATTGTGCCGCGCGATTTCGGCAACGGCGTCATTCGGCACCGTTTTGGTGAGACCATCGCTGCACAGCAGCAGTATGTCGCCCTGCCCGAACTCGACGTCGGTGATCGCCACCTTGACCTCGGGCTCCGTGCCGAGGGCTTGCGAGAGCATGCTCCCCAGGCTCTCGCTGATCACCGCGTCCGGCTGAAGCTCCAGCACTGAATTCTTCACGGTCTGATCCTTGGTCAGTTGGGTGATCCTGTCTCCGCGCACCAAATAAGCGCGAGAGTCGCCGACCTGCGCCACGAACACGTTCTTTCCCTTCACCAGCGCTGCCGTGAGGGTTGTGCCCATACCCGAGTACTCAGGTTTCTGGGTGGCCAGCTCGTAGATCGTTTTGTTTGCCCGCTCGACGCACTCTGTGAGAGCCCGCCGCATTTCCGTTGGATCTTCCGGCCTCTCAGAAAGGGCCTGCATGAGCTGCTTCGAGAGTGTCTCCACGGCGAGCCGGCTGGCCACTTCGCCGGACTGGTGTCCGCCCATGCCGTCGGCCACGGCCAAGAGAAACCCTGGCGATTCCAGCTCAACTTGCACGTTGCTTCCGTCGGAGTGAGCGAGCCCGCGGGCGAGGTCGAAGACCGCGTAGCTGTCTTCGTTGTTGCGCCGTTTTCGTCCCATATCGCTGCGCCCCACCGCTTGGAGCTCCAATGGGCCACGGTCCGGGGCGGGCATCCCGGCGGGTATGCTCGGAGTGTCGCTCTGCACCTGCATGTGCTATGGTCCTTCGCCAACGTTCGCTTATTCTTATCATACTACGAAAAACATAATTCGCAACAGTTATTCTCGATTCGACGTAGGGGCACCCCTCGTGGGTGCCCTGTGATGGGCAGGCACCCTTCGTCTTTTGCTCAGGGCCGTGCCGTGAGCGGCCTCGAATCGGCAAGGCCTGACCCTACAGCACCTCGACCATTTGGGTGGAAGGAAACGTCAAACATCTGGCGTCCGGGCGGTCGGTGCAGGATGCCTGGAGTGCCAGTGCCATGCGGTACCGACGATGTTATCAAGGCCGGAGTGCTGGGGCTGCCATCCGAGGAGTCCGTTGGCGCGGCCGGGCGCGGCGACCAGTATAGCCGCATCGCCGGCGCGGCGCGGCGCATCGCGAAAGGGAGGTGTGCGGCCGCCGTTCACGCGTTCGACCGCCGCCACCACTTCGCGCACCGAGTACCCGCGGCCAGTGCCCAGATTCAGCGCCATGCTCTCTCCCCCGCTGACCAGATATCTCAGAGCCAGCACGTGAGCTTCGGCGAGATCGGTGACGTGAATGTAATCGCGCACCGCGGTGCCGTCGGGTGTGGGATAGTCGGTGCCGAAGATTTCAACCACGGGGCGCTGCCCGAGCGCGGCTTGAATCACGAGAGGGACGAGGTGAGTCTCGGGATGGTGGTTCTCGCCAAGTTCGCCTTCCGCGTCCGCCCCCGCCGCATTGAAGTAGCGCAAGGAGGCGGAGCGCAGCCCGTAGGCCACGCCGTACCAATGCAGGGCACGCTCCATCATGAGCTTGGTCTCACCATAAGGATTGATGGGGCCGAGCGCGTGATCTTCGGGTATGGGAACCTGGCTTGGCATTCCGTAGACGGCGGCGGATGACGAGAACACGATGTGCTTCACGCCTGCCGCCAGCATGGCCGAGAGCAGCCTCAGCGTGTTGACCACATTATTCCAAAAATACTTTTGCGGTTGAATCATGGACTCGCCCACCAGCAGGCTGGCCGCGAAGTGCATCACCGCAGTCACGTCGTAGTCTTCGATCACTCTCGAAATGAGATCGGCGTTGTCGAGGCTGCCTTCGACGAAGGGACCCCATTTCACAGCGTCGCGGTGGCCGTTGCTGAGATCGTCCAACACCACGGGCTCGTAGCTGGAGCGCGCCAAAGCCTTTGCCGTGTGGCTTCCGATATATCCCGCTCCGCCTGTCACCAAAACCCTCATCGGCCTAATCTCCTTTACAGAGACCTTTCTGTTCAGGTGTTCCCTGCGGCTCTCCAAAATACACTGCGTGGGAGGCGTCCACAAGAATTACTATGCCCTCACACAAATCCTCACTTACGCAGTGGCAATCCGGCTCGAGGTGTGAGTATAATAGTGTTTTCATAATTTCCTTCGACGTGGAAACTCAACGTCATTGATGGGCGAGCAAAAATGCGGGCGAAGCCCCGACGGACTTCGGGTCAAACCCCCAGTGGATCGGGGCAGGCCGCGAAGCGCTCCCAGGATGCGAGGTCGGTTACGAATCCCTTGAACCCAATCATGGCTAACTCATTTCAGTCAGAGGATTCCCGCTTGCGCGGGAATGACAGCAGGCGGGGTGGCGGCGTGTGCTCTGAATTCACCCAGCGCCAAGGCCGTGGCAAGCCCCGGCCCCACTGGCGCGGTCTTGTCGCGTCGCTCGCTTTCAGTTTAATCCTTCCTGTAGCGGCCTTCGCGACGGCTGTTCCATTCATCGGCCAGCCGCCGGTCCCGGCGGTCATCGCGCCGGGCGGAGCCGGGTTTAACCTGACCCTTAATGGGACAGGCTTCCTGCCGAATGCAACGATAAACTGGACTTTTGTGAGTGCTGGGTCGCCCGTCGCAACGGGGTCGTTCACGTCGCCGACTTGTTCCAACACAAGCTGCGTCGTGTCGGTGCCCAGCGGCACGTTTTCCACGCCCGGGACGGTAATATTCACGGTGGTCAACCCTGGCCCGCCCTCGCTGACTTCCAACTTCGTTCTCCTGCCGGTGACCAGCGTCACGACCACGGTCACTGTCAACAGATCTGATTTTGCGGTGGGCAACAATCCCGTATCGGTGGTGGCAGCGGATTTCGACGGCGATGGCTTACTGGACTTGGCTGTGGCCAACAACGCGGACAGCACGATATCGATCTTATTAGGCAACGCCGACGGAACGTTCACAGTCCAGCCGCCCATCACGCTCACGGGAGTAGGCCCGACGGCGTTGATCGCGGCCGACTTCAACAACGACGGTTTCCTGGACTTGGCGGTGGCCGATAACAAATCAAACAGGGTTGGGATTTTACTCGGTCATGGCGACGGTACGTTCGGAGCCGAAACAGAATTTGTCGTTGGCAGCAGCCCAAGCTCGGTGGCGGCCGGCGATTTTAGCGGCGACGGCAAGCTGGACCTTGCGGTCGGGAATAGCGCTTCGAATACGGTTTCAATCCTGCTTGGCAAGGGCGATGGGACGTTTAACACGAAGTCGGATATTTCGACGGGCTCGGGTTCGGGCCCCAGCGCGGTAGCGGTTGGAGACTTGAACCTCGACGGCAAATTGGATTTGGTCGTGGCGGACAAGATCAGCGGCAAAGTCTCAGTCCTGCTAGGCAATGGCGACGGGACCTTTCAGCCTCACGCGGATTATGCGGCCGGCAAGTCTCCGACCTCGGTCGTCATCGCCACTTTCAACGAAAGCAACCACAACATACCTGACGTGGTGACCGTGAACTCCGGGGGCAGCCAGATTTCTTATTTTAAGGGAGTGGGCGACGGCACACTGAACGCGGCCGTGCCCTTTGCCACGGGCAGCGGGCCCTCCCAGGCGATGGTGGGGGATTTCAACGGCGACACTCACCTCGACGTGGCGGTTACAGACACCTCGGCGAACTCCGTTACCATACTGTTGGGCAACGGCAACGGCACATTTCAGTCGCCCATTAATCTCCCGCTCAGCGGCACTCCCATGGGCATTGCTGTGGGCGATTTCAACGGGGATGGCCGACTGGACTTCGCCACTGCCGACAGTGCTTCCAAGACGGTTTCGGTCGAGCTCCAGAGCCCAACCGTCGTCTTTCAGCCCACGAGTGTGAATTTTGGCAACCAGAACGTTGGGACGACCAGCAGCCCGGCGCGAAACGTGATCCTCACCAATGCCGGGTCGGCTACGCTTAATATCCAAAGCATCGCCATCGCCGGGACCAACAGCGGCGATTTTGCGGTTCAGAGCACTACCTGCGGTTCAACGTTGGCAGTGGGAGCTAATTGTACGATCGCCTTGACCTTTACGCCCAGCGCCCCGGGGTCCAGGACTGCACAACTCACTGTCACCGACAATGCTCCGAACAGCCCTCAAACCGTCAACCTCTCGGGCACCGGCATCTCGACGACCGGGCCTTTAGCCAGTGTCTCTCCCTCGAGCCTGACTTTTGCATCCCAGCCGGTTGGGACCACCAGTCCCTCGCAGCCGGTGACCCTGAGCAACGTCGGGTACTTTCCCCTGGTGATCAGCAGTATCGCTTTTGGCGGCACCAATCCCGGTGATTTTGGGCAGACAAACAACTGCGGAGGCAGCCTCAATGGCGGCGCCAGTTGCACGATCAATGTCACGTTTGCGCCGGCCGCGACAGGGGCACGCACCGCCAATCTGATCATCACCGATAACAGCGGCAATGTTCCCGGCAGCACACAAACAGTCAGCCTGACAGGCACCGGCACCGCTCTGACGGCGATTCCCGTGCCCCAGATCGATCAGCCGTTGGTGCCCGATAGCGTCGCGCCTGGCAGCGCACAACTAACGTTGACCGTCAATGGCGCGGGATTCCTTACCAACGCCACGGCGAATTGGACCATTGCGAGCGGCGGGACAGCTACTACCACCCCGCTGGCAACCACTTGCGCGGTCTCCACTCAGTGCACGGCCATCGTGCCAGCCAGCCTGGTCAGCGCCGGAGTAACCGCGGCCATTACGGTGACCAATCCTGGCCCGCCGGCGCGGACTTCCAATGTGGTTTTCTTGCCGATAGGCACTTCCTTGACTCAGCTTGGGCTGATCGACACAGACTTCACGGTGGGCAACACTCCGCAATCAGTGGCGGTGGCGGATTTCAACGGCGACGGCATTCTGGATCTGGCGGTTGCCAATGATGCCGACAACACGGTATCGATTCTACTCGGGAGCCCGAATGGAGACGGAACGTTTGCAGCCGCATGTGGGACGCCATCGACCCCGCCCTGTCCTGCCACGGGCCTGGGGCCGGTCGTGGTGATTGCTGCGGACTTTAACAACGACGGCAAGCAGGATCTGGCGGTAGTCAACAGCGCGGCCAGCACAGTCTCGATTCTTCTCGGCAACGGCGATGGCACGTTCCAGGCCAAGATCGACTCGGCCACGGGAACCGCGCCCACCTCGGTGGCTGCCGGCGATTTTAACGGTGACGGTTTTGTCGACCTCGCCGTCGCAGACAACGGCGCCAGCACGGTCTCGATTCTACTGGGCAACGGCGACGGAACATTTAAGCCCAAGAACGACATTTCAACCGGGACCGGGTCAGGGCCGAGCGCGGTCGCCGTCGCGGACATGAACGGCGATGGCTTGCTCGATGTGGTGGTGGCTGACAAGACCAACGGCAAAATGTCAGTCTTGCTGGGCAACGGTGACGGAACGTTCAAAACGCACGTGGACTACGCGGCGGACAAAGCCCCGAGTTCCCTGGTGGTCGCAGACTTCAACGGCGATGGAAAGCCGGATGTCGTTGTCGTGGATTCGGGCACGAGTAAGATTTCATATTTCCAGGGCAACGGCGACGGCACTTTCCAGACGGCCGCTTCCACCAGCTTGGCCAGCGGGAGCGGGCTCGCGCAGGTGGTGGCTCTGGATTTGAATGAGGATGGCACGCTCGACCTGGCGGTCACCGGCACTACGGGAAATACAATTTCAGTTCTCTTCGGCAATGGCGACGGAACGTTTGCCGCGCCCACTGACTTCAATACCGGCACGGGCCCGATCGGAATAGCGGTGGGAGATTTCAACGGAGACGGCCGCCTTGACCTGGTGACCGCAGACAGCGGCGCCGCAAAAGTTTCTGTGCAACTTCAGGGCCCCAGCGTCGGGCTTTCGGCCTCCAGCCTCAGCTTTGGGAATCAGAGCGTAGGCACCACCAGCGCCGCACAAAACGTAGTTCTCACCAATACCGGCAGCGCCACACTGAGTATTCAAAGCATTGCCATCACCGGAACCGACCCAACTGACTTCGCGTTATCCCCAAGCAGCACCTGCGGCTCGACGCTTGCCGCGGCCTCCACTTGCACCATCTCGGTGACCTTCACGCCCAGCGCCGCGGGAGTGCGAACCGCCCAGGTGACGATCACCGACAATGCGCCCGGCAGTCCCCAATCCGTGACTTTGACGGGCACCGGCACCCAGGCCGCCGTAACGCTTTCCGCCTCCAGCCTCACCTACAGCATCCCCATAGATGTCGGCCAGAAAAGCGTCGCGCAAACTGTGACGCTCACGAATTCCGGGACGGATACGCTGACTTTCTCCAGCATCACTGTCGCTGGAGACTACGTCGAATCCAACGATTGCCTGAATCCTCCAGCCAATCTCGCTCCTAACGCTTCCTGCCACATCAGCGTCACCTTCGAGCCGACGGCGACGGGCAAACGGAGCGGCACGGTGACCATCAACGACAACGCGCCCGACACTCCCCAGTCCATCGGCTTGACCGGATATGGAGTGATACCGACGGCTACCCTGGCACCCACGAGCCTTACTTATGCCAGCCAGCTTGTAAATAGTGCCGCCCCAAGCCAGAGCGTAACCATTACCAATAGCGGTTCGGGTCCGCTCTTGATCACGAGCATTTCGATTACCGGAGCGAACACCGGCGATTTCGCTCAGACCAACACGTGTGGCACGCAGGTGGGCACCGGCGCCAGTTGCACCATCACCGTCACTTTCACGCCGACGGCGGTTGGGAACAGGTCGGCCGCTGTCACGGTTATTGATAACAACAACGGTGTGAATGGCAACCCGGATGTGGTGACCCTCAGCGGCGTCGGCATCGCCCCCGTAGCGAGCCTGAGCAGTACCAGCCTTGACTTTGGCAATCAGTCCATCGGCACAACCAGCGCGGCTCAGACCGTAACCCTGAATAACACGGGCACCGCGGCACTCACGGTTGCGAGCATCGTGTCGTCGTCGGGCGAATTTGGCCAGAGCAGTTCAGGCTGCACGCCCACGGTGGCCGCCGGCGCCAGTTGCACCATCACTGTCACTTTCACGCCCTCGCTCTCGGGAACCCAGAACGGGACCATCACCATAACAGATAACAATAACGGAACTGCCGGAAGCACCCAGACGATTAGCGTGACCGGCGTCGGTGCGGCCGCCTCCATCACCCTGACACCTTCAACCCTGAACTTCGGCAACCAAACCGTAGGGACCAAGAGCAACCCTCAAACCGTTACGGTCACGAATACCGGTTCGGGGGCGGATACGATCAATAATATCGCGGCGACGCCAAGCACGAATTTTGCCGAAACCGATACCTGTCCGAGGTCACCCGGCGGGCTAGCCGCCAGCGCTACTTGCACGGTGACCGTAACCTTCACCCCCACAGCAGGCGGCCAGTACAACGGCAGCCTCCAGATCGCGGACACGTCGGCGGGCAGCCCTCATACTGCCAGCCTCAGTGGGATGGGGTCGGATTTCGCGGTTTCCGTGACGCCCGCCTCGTCGACTACGGCAGCAGGAGACTCGAGTACTTTTACGATCCAGCTCACGCCATCGGGCGGCTTCAACCAGCAGATCACGTTGAGCTGTTCCGGATTACCGCAACTGAGCGCTTGCTCGTTCTCGCCCGCATCGACCGTAACACTCGACGGGACCAATCCCGCCACCCTGACCATGAATGTGACGACTACGGCCTCCTCGACGCTTGCGCCGGTGGATCTGAATCGCCATCCGCCTGACTTCTGGAAGTTTCATTTGCCACCGATCGCGGTCTTGCACTCGGCCGGCGAGGTCTGGCTGCTGGTTATGTGGTTTTTGGCGATCGCGACGATCGTTGGCTGGCACGCTCTGGCCCGGCGACGAGCGAGCATGGGCTTCGCTGTGGCCGTCCTCGCCCTTCTGATTGCCGGTTCGGCCGCCTTGTCGGCTTGCGGAGGCGGAGGAGGAACCGTGCTTCCGCGGCCGGGCACTCCCGTCGGAACTTATTCGATTACCATCACTGGCGCTTCGGGCACTCTCAGCCACACCACCACGGTGACGCTCACCGTCGATTAACGGATTGAGTCATTGAGCGATTGAGTGATTGAGTGATTTGAAGGCCTTTTTTCTTTCAATGGCTCAATGGCCCGATCACTCAATCGCGCAATGGTTTCACTCGTACCGCAACGCCACCATTGGATCGACCCTGGTCGCCCGCCGCGCCGGAATCCACGACGCGAACAGGGCCACACCGAAGAGCAGAACCGGAACCAGAATCAAAGTCACCGGGTCGAATCGGCTGATGTGATAGAGGTTTGCCACCAGCAATCGTGAACTGAGCAGGGAGATCAGCAAGCCTGAGCCGCAGCCTGCCAGTCCCAGCGCCGTCCCGCGCTCGAGCACCATGCGGAGGATAGCGCTCCTTTCGGCTCCGAGCGCCATCCGAATGCCGATCTCGTGCTGACGCTCAGCCACCATGTAGGAGACCACGCCGAACAGCCCCACCACCGCCAGCAGCAAAGCCATCCCGGCAAAACCGCCGAGCAGCAGCAATGTAAAGCGCCGCTGCGCCAGCGATTCTTCGACCAGCGTCGCAAGGGTTGTGGTGTTATAGAGCGGCAGGTCCTTGTCCAGCGACCAAACCTGTTTGCTAATTTCATCGAACAATCCGGCCTCCGCAACTCGGCTCCTGACGATCAGAGCCGTGCGCCCACTGGCGCCGCTCTCCACCTGGAACATGGAGTTGTAAATCATCGGCGGAGGATCGGCATCGAGAGCGGAAATATGAACGTCCTCGGCGATGCCGACGATGGTGAACAAGGCGCGGCCGCCCCAGTTGAAGCGCTGGCCGATAGGGTCTTGCCCGCGGAAGTATTGCCTAGCTAAAGTTTCGTTGATGATCGCCACATTGGGCGTACTCCGCCGGTCCTGTTCGGCAAAATCCCTGCCTCGAATGACGGAGATTCCCATGGCTCGGAAGTATCCGGGGCTGACGAGGGAATTCTCGGCCCAGTGGAAGTCATCCTCCGCGGCGTGCTCCAGGCGGAAGCCGATCTGGCGATTGTCGCTTAGTGGCAGATGGCTCGCGGCCGCAACGGCGCTCACGCCCGGAATATAAGCCAACCGTTTCAGCAGTTCCTGTTGCACGGCGTCGCGGCGTGCCGGATCGGGATACCGCGCCCGGTCGAATAGTGTCCGCACCACCACTGCGCCTTTCGGCTCGAACCCTAATGGAACGGTCAGGAGGCGAGCAAGACTGCGCAGCAGCAATCCACCGGCCACGAGCAGCACCATTGCCAACGCAATCTCGCAGACAGCAACGGCATTTTGCAGCCGCCGATTGGCGCGCGCGGTTCCCGCCTGCGCCGACTCTTTCAAGCACGCGTACGGCGAGACGTGCGACAGTCGCCACGCCGGCACAAAGCCGAAAAGCACTCCGGTGATCAGTGACAAGGCGATGGTCGCCAAAAGGGCGATCGCGTGCAGCGCGACCTCCCGCAGGCGTGGCACATCGGGCGGGCCGAAGTCGCGCAGCCCGACGACCAACGCTCCGGCAAGCAGAACGCCGACCAGAGCGCCCAAGAGCGAAAGCAACAGGCTCTCCACCAGCAACTGCCGCAGCAGGCGCGCTCGGTGAGCGCCCACGGCGGCACGGATGGCCATTTCACGGCTGCGCTGGCTGGCGCGAGCCAGCAACAGGTTGGCGACGTTCGCACACGCGATCAGCAGCACGCAGGCCACGGCCATGATCAGCAGAACCACCAGCGGTTTCGCTTTCGCGACTGTATAGGCCGCAAATGCGTACGTATGGGGTTCTACACGAATGGTTCCCGAATAGTTCGGATTTTGTTTCTGAAATGCAGCGGCGATGTCGTTCATGTCCTCTCGCGCTTGCGCCTCCGTCACACCTGCCTTCAATCGGCCGATCAAGCCCACGCCAAGTTCCTTGGTACGTTCTTTGGGATCCAGACGCGCCGGAGAGAACGCCTCCGGCACCCACAAGTCAGCCATTTCGGAGAGCGGTTTTCCGTCAAACGGGAAGCGAAACGAAGCGGGCATCACACCGATAACGGTGTAGGGTGTTTCATCCAGCTTGATCGTTTTGCCCAGAATCTGGGGATCGCTGCCGTACTCGTGTTCCCACAACTGCCTCGAAATCACGACAACCTTGCTCGCGCCATAGCGGTCTTCCTCATCGGTGAAGGTGCGCCCTAGAACAGGTGAAACTCCCAGCAACGGAAAGACCGAAGCCGACACCGCCGCTGCGTTGACGCGCAGGGGCTGCCCCGAACCCGTCAGGTTGAAGCCTTCGTCCTCAAAGGAACCCACTTGCGAGAACGAACGGTTGCGGTCGCGGTAATCCAGATACTCCTGCGCCGCGACGCCCACTTCATCGAGGCCGAGCTGCGGCAGAGTCTCGGTGACCAGAATCAGCTCGCTCGGATGTCGATAGGGCAGCGGCCTGAGCAGCACTGTGTCCAACACACTGAAGATCGCCGTGTTCGCCCCGATGCCGAGCGCCAGCGTGAGCGCGGCGACCAGCGTGAATCCTGGACTGCGCCGCAACTGGCGCATGCCGTAACGAAGGTCTTGCCATAGCGTCTCGATCATCGGTAGCCCCCTTTGGTCGCGGTAGATTTCCTTCGTCTGCTCGACGCCACCGAATTCGCGCAGGGCCGCGAATCGAGCCTCTGCGCGCGACATGCCGCGTTGCACGTTCGCTTCAATTAGCATGTCTACGTGCGCGCGGACTTCGTCGTTCAGCTCTTGTTCGAGCCGCCGTTTGCGAAACAGCGCGGCCAATCGTGATGCGAATTGCCTGAGCGAAGTCATACGCCAGCTCTCAGCGGTCAGCTCTCAGCCATCAGCATCCAGCGACCCGTGACGGACGGCGGACAACTGACAACGGACATCTTTCTCAACCGACAATCGGCAATCGAAAATCGGCAATCATTCGTACCTCAGCGCCACCATGGGATCAACCTTAGCTGCCCGGCGCGCGGGGATGTAGCTGGCCAAGAGCGCAACGACAGACAGTAGCGCCGCGACAACGACATAGGTGGATGGATCTCGGGGTTGGACGCCGAACAGCAAGTCGGCGAGAAAGCGGCTCAATGCCACCGCAGCCCCAAGGCCAAGGGCAACACCGACAAAGGTGATTTGCGCTCCGGCGCTCATGAGCAATCTCATGATTTCGCGGGGATGCGCTCCGAGCGCCAAGCGAACCCCAATCTCGTGCGTCCTTTGTGTGACTGCATAGGCCATCACTCCATAAATTCCGACGGTTGTGAGCAACAGCGCGAGCAGAGCAAACATGGAAAGCAGGAGTGATTGGTAGCTCGTATCTGTCATCGATTCAGATATGATTTCCTGCATGGTGCTAACGTTGAACGGCGCCAAACTGCTGTCCAGCGAATGGACCTGCCTGCGGACTGTGGCTGACAATTCTCCTACGCCCACCGAGCCCTTTGTTAGAACATACAGGCTGCCGACGGGCGGCGCGAGGTCGAAAGCAAGCGGATAGTATGCTTGCGGAACCACCGGCTGGCGAAGTCCCCGCTCCTTCACATCGCCAACGATACCGATGACCGTAACGGCAAGTATTCCTCCCTGGAGGAAGTGTTTGCCGACCGGGTCTTGGTTCGGCCAGAACTGCCGGGCCATCGTGTGATTGATGACACTTACCAATCTGAGGTCGGGGGACGGCTTGAACTTACCGGATTCCATCATGGCGACGACCTTTCTTACCGTTTGGCCAGTGTCTTGCGAATCTTGTTGGGTAAAGTTGCGCCCCTTGAGAAATGGGATGCTGAAGACCCTGAAATAGTCTGGAGTTACCGCGTTTTGCTCAACAAGGATTTTCTCGAATGTCGGGTTTGGGTTCCCCTCGATGGTGATGTAACCGTTGCTCCCGCCATGGAGGGGCAGTTTACTCCCGACTGCCGCCCCTTCGACTCCGGGAGCACCCTTCAGGCCGTCAAGTAACTGGTCGAAGAAGGATTCGGCCAGATCCAGCGTGGCATACTTGTTGGGAGGGAGAACGACCTGTGCGGTTAGTACGCCTTCCGGCCGAATGCCGGTCTGGACTTCCCGCAATTTGGCGAAGCTTCGTAGGAGAAGTCCGGCGCCAACCACCAGCGCCAAGGAAATCGCGATCTCCCCCACCACCAAAGCGTCACGCAGTATGCGCCGTCGTCCCGAAGGACCGAGAACAGCCTGTACGGAGGTCTTCAGTTCCTCGTTCAGCATCAGTTGAGAAACCTGGAGCACGGTGCCAGTCCAACCAGGATTCCCACCAAGACCCCAATCCCAAGGGTGAATCCCAGCACCGTGCCATTCAGGGTTATCGGGTTCGGCCTCGGAACGGGCACACTCTCGCCGCTGGCCAGAAGTCGCAAGCAGCACCACCCGAGAAAGACCCCAAAAACCGCGCCCAGGAGAGAAAGCAGCACGCTTTCCGTTAACAATTGCCGTCCGATGCGGCCGCGGCTGGCACCCAACGCTTGGCGCACGGCAATCTCCCGATGGCGGCCTGTGGCGCGGACCAACGACAGGTTGGCCACGTTGGCGCAAGCGATCAGAAGAACCAGCCCCACGGCAGCCAGCAGAATCAGAAGCGCAGATCGTGAGTCTCCGACGAGCTGTTCCTTCAATGGGATCACAACGACGCCCTTTTGGACCGAATCGGGATACTGCTTTTCGAGGCGATGCGCGATAGTGTCGAGTTCACTTGCCGCTGCAGCGACCGAGACGCCGCGATTCAACCGTCCGAAGGCCAGGTAATTGTAAATATCTCTGCGTCCTAGGCTCTTCGGGCTCATATCCATCGGAACCCAGATGTCCGCCTCACCAAGGGAACGGAACCACGGGGGCATCACACCCACAACGGTGTATTTCTCCCCATTGAGATCGAGAGCCTTCCCCACGGCATCCTTCTCGCCCCCGAAATGCCGCTCCCAGAAGCCATAGCTAAGGATGGCGACGTGATTTCGTCCCGCCTGGTCTTCGCCCTTCGCAAATGTGCGACCAACGAGGGGCGTGACACCGAGAAGCGAGAAGAAGTTGGCCTGGGTTCGAACCACGTCGGCACGCTCTGGTTCCCCCACACCGCTGGCGTTAAAGCCCTCCCCCCAGTCAAACAGGCTCGTTCCTTCCAAGGTTTGCGCTTGTGCCTGAAAGTCAAGGTAATCCGGCCCAGTAAGCGGATACGTTCCCGGCGACGACTGTTTCTCCCACAGTTGCACGAGCCTTGAAGGGTCATGGAAAGGAAGCGGGCGCAGGAGGACGGCGTCCACCACACTGAAGATAGCCGTATTCGCGCCAATGCCGAGGGCGAGGGTGAGAACGGCAACGGCGGTGAAGCCGGGGTTTTTGCGCAGCATACGCAGGCCATAACGCAGGTCTTGCCATAGCGTCTCGATCATCGGTAGCCCCCTTTGGTCGCGGTAGGTCTCTTTCACTTGTTCCACGCCGCCGAATTCGCGCAGCGCGGCGAATCGAGCCTCTTCGCGCGACATCCCGCGCCTCACGTTTTCCTCAATCAGCATTTCGAGGTGCGAGCGTAGTTCGTCATTCAGCTCTTCTTCGAGCTTTCGCTTGCGAAACAGCGCGGCGAAGCGTGAGGCGAATTCTCGACGCCAAGTCATTGTGAGTTCTCAGTCCTCAGTTCTCAGTCTCCAGTAAATTCACAGTGCGACTTGTCTTTCACTGACTACTGAAAACTGACGACTGAAAACTTGTTTATCCCTCCGCGCTCTGTAACAGCCGCGCAATCATCGCCGACATGCGCTCCCAATTCTCTGTCTCGGCCGCGAGCTGCTTCGTGCCCGCCTTAGAGATGGAGTAGAAGCGGGCGCGGCGGTTGTTGTCGGAAAGGCCCCACTGGGCGCTGATCCAACCCTTCTGGTGCAGGCGAAGCAGCGCCGGATAAAGTGTTCCTTGATTCATGCGCAGCAGGTTCTCCGAGGTCTGTTCGATGCGGCGCGCAATCCCATAACCGTGCAGCGGACCCATGGTCTCCAGGGTTTTCAGGACCAAGAGGTCCAGCGTGCCGGGCAAAATGTCCGATTTCGGTTCCATCGTCTCTCCTTTAGACTGCCAACAGGAGAATAAGGTTAGCTCCTGTTGATTGTCAACAGGAATTTTAGTTTGTGCCACAGTGCCTCAGTCTCGGGTGCTGTAGAGGCAGGCCTTGTGCCCTCCCATCGCAGGGCACCCACGAGGGGTACCCCTAAGTCGATTGCCGCGACCGAGACTGGGGCATTACGTAGCCCAGCACATCTTCTTCAGCAAGCTGGGAAAATCGGCTAGAATTTCAGCTTGGGTTCCAGAGTTGCGCAGTTGAACGCGGCAGGGTAGGATCGTTGGCATGGGCAACGTCGCAAAACGATGCAAGCAGTACTCTCGTACTGTGTTCAGGAGATTAAAGCGCTGGATTACGGGAAAGCCAGAGCCACCTGAAGACCCCTACGCCTATGTGACAGCGCCCAAGAAACCAAGACCGCCGTACCGAAGCGCGGCGGCGGTTGCCGACCGGCCGGACGAGTAAAACTGCCGACGGACCTTTTCGGATGAAGCTCAGAGACAAATTGCTGAATCCATCTGTTCCGGTGACCTTTTTCGAAGTGGTCCCGCCGCCGGCGGGCAAGCCTGACTCCCAGAAGACAATGATTGAAGACGTGAAGAAAATCGCGGCATCGGTAGACGCGATCAATCTTCCCGAAATCCACGATGAGGACCGAGGCACGCCGCGGACGCATCGTTTTGTCCAGCGAATGGAACCTCGACACCTTGCCGGCGCGATGCGGCGTGAGATCGAAACCGAAATTGTCATCAATCGCTGCGTCGTTTACGAGCCTGACCAGGTCGATTGGTTGCAAAAGACGCTGGGCGAGTTCGGCATCGAAAGCGTGGTTCTGGTGGGAGGAGAATCGGACCGCATTGAATATCCGGGGCCGAGCGTCCTGGAAGCCGCCGCGCAAATTCGCGCCGCGCGATTGCCCGTGAGCTTGGGCGGCATTACCATTCCCAGCCGCACGCAGGAAGCGGAAAGAATCCGCCAGAAGAAGTTGGCCGGCCTGGATTATTTCACCAGCCAAGTTTTGTTCGATTCGAATGACATCGTCGGACTGATCCAACGGCTGAATGGGCTGGAAGCGCGCATTTTTCTCAGCTTCGCGCCGGTCAGTCATCCCCGCGACCTGGAAGTGCTTCGCTGGCTTGGCGTGGACCTTCCCGTTCACCTGGACCGATTCCTCCTGAGCGGCGAAGGCGGCGGGAGCGGCGAGAGCTCGCTCGCGGCAGAGACTTCCTTCGAGCGCTCACTGAATCTGGCTCAGCGCATCTTGATGGACGTGTTTGATAATTTGCCGCCCGACCCGCCCTTAATCGGACTCAACGTCGAGCACATCAATCGCCGGAATTTTTCTTCGGCGGTGAAGATGCTCGAGCGCCTGGGCCACCTTTATGCCGGATTGGTTGAGGCCCGCGTGCGCGCCAGTCTGGCATGAATTGATCGGCCCGAGACTGGAATTTCCTCTTCGCCTTCCCGCGCCTTGGTGGTTAAATCAGAAGCCTCATGCCGCGCAAGAAGACAACGGATAAGTTGATCGACGTGGCGGTGATGGCGGCCATGCGAAATCCGCTCACCTACCGTGTGCCGGAGGGAATGGACGTTCGCCCCGGGCATCGCGTGATGGTGCCGCTTGGGACCCGCCAGGCAAGGGGAATCGCTCTCGAACCAAGAACACGAATCGCGCCCGGCGTGAAAGTGCGTGAGATTTCGCGTGTTCTGGAGGCGGAACCGCTGCTCTCGCCCGAGCTGCTGACGCTTGGCCTTTGGATCGCCGAGTATTATCTCGCGCCCGTGGGCGAAATCTTTCGGGCCATGCTGCCGTTGAAGCCCGAGACGCGGCAGGCGCGCATGCTGGCCCTCACCGAGGCAGGCAGACGAAAGCTCGAAGAGCTCACTTCGAGCCTCCTGGAAGAAACCCGAGCCAGCCGCGAAGCCGCGCTGCTGCGTTACGTCTCTGGAGAAGACGGCGCGCGCGACCCCATTTCCTATGAGAGCGTGCGCCGCAAATTCGCTGATGCACCCGAAGCCCTGCCCAATGCTTTGGCAGAAGGTTTGGTGGAAGTCTCCGAGGTCACGCGCCAGCGGGGCGAGCGAAAAATCTTTTCCGTTCGCTTGGCCACAGGACCTGTGCCGGAAAGAACAGGGCGGGCTTCACTCGTCGCCCAACGAATTCTGGAGGCGCTCGATCGGCAGGGGCCTGCCGCCGACCATCGCGAACTCTTGAAATCGGCGCGTGCCGACCTGGCGGCGTTGAAGAAACTCGCGCACGCAGGCTGGCTCGAACTCCATGAGTCGACGGCCGCCGCGTCGAAGGCACTGCAAGGGTCTGCTGCGGCCTCGGCCGAGAGAAGCGAGCTGGCTCTCACGCCCCCGCAGGCCGAAGCGCTGAATAGCCTGACCGCAACTCTCGAGAGCCGGCAGTTCAGCGTGGCCCTGCTCCACGGGGTTACGGCGAGCGGCAAGACTGAGATTTACTTGCGACTGATCAGCAAATGCTTGGCGCTGGGCCGCGATGCCTTGATGCTGGTTCCCGAAATTGCTCTGACACCCGCCATCCAGGCGATGTTTGTAGAGCGCTTTGGCGACCGCGTAGCCCTGCTGCACAGCGGGCTGAGCGAGTCCGAGCGGCATCAAGACTGGTGGCGAGCGAGGCGAGGCGAGGCGAAAGTCGTGCTGGGCGCGCGGTCGGCGATTTTTGCGCCGCTTTCGAATCTCGGCCTCGTGGTGGTCGATGAAGAACACGATCCAAGTTACAAGCAGCAGGAGACTCCGCGCTACCAGGGGCGCGATGTCGCCGTAGTGCGGGCGCGCCTCGCCAAGGCGCTCGCCGTGCTGGGTTCGGCAACCCCCTCGCTCGAGTCCTCCCACAACGCCCGGACGGGAAAGTACCGTTTGATCAAGCTCGATGAGCGCATCGCCGGACGTCCTATGGCCAGTGTCGAAATTGTGGACATGCGTCAGGAATTTCGCGAGACGTTTTCGAAAGTTCCCGTCTCGCGCCGTCTGCGCCGGGAAATTGAGTCCCAACTGCGCGGCGCCGCGCAGACCATGATTTTGCTGAACCGCCGCGGCTATTCGTGGTTCGTGCTCTGCCGGAGCTGCGGGCAAACCGAGCGTTGCGTGAATTGCTCGATCTCCCTCGCCTACCACCGGCGCGAGCACCGGATGATTTGCCACTACTGCGGCTATTCGGCGGCCGTGCCGTCGCATTGCACGGCTTGCGGCAGCGAATATCTGCACTTTGTCGGCGAGGGCACCGAGAAGCTCGAAGACAAATTCGCTGAGCTTTTTCCCGGCGCCAGGGTGGCGCGCCTCGACCGCGATGTGGCGCGCCGGGCGGGACAATTCGCGAAGACGCTGGCCGACTTTCGCGACAGGAAGATTGACATTCTGGTGGGAACCCAATTAATCGCCAAGGGCCACGATTTTCCCGGAGTCACGCTGGTGGGCGTGGTTTCAGTGGACGCGGGTCTCAGCTTGCCGGATTTTCGGGCGGCGGAGCGGACGTTCCAACTGTTGACCCAGGCGGCGGGACGCGCCGGCCGCGGCGACGATCCGGGCCGCGTGCTGGTCCAGACGTTTTATCCCGAGCACTACGCCGTTCGCATGGCGGCGGAACAGAATTACGAGACTTTCTTCACCAAAGAAATGCGTTTTCGCCGCCTGATGCACTATCCGCCCTGGACGGCGCTGGCGAACATCATTGCTCAGGACGTGGACTTGGAAAAGGCAGCGAGAGTCGCTCAACACATCCAGGAGTTCTTCGACGAAGTGCAAAAAGAATCGCAGGCCTTGAAGGTGTTGGGGCCAACTCCGGCGCCGCTGGCCAGGATTGAGGGGCGCTACCGAATCCAGTTCCTCGTGAAGTCAAACTCGCGCGCCAAGCTGAATGAAATCCTGCGCCGTCTTGTGGATCATTGCGACCAGGCGGGAATCAACCCTCGCGCGGTGATGATTGATGTGGACCCGGTGAACCTGATGTGAAGCTTTGGCGTTCCAGTGTGTCAGTATGTCAGTATTTCAGTGCGTCAGTGAAGGAGAATCTGAAGTACTGACATACTGAGGAACTGACCAACTGACGCTACTGGAGAGATTGCAGTTCCTTGCCGGGCTTGAAGCGCACTGCTTTTCCGGGAGGAATATTGACTTCAGCGCCGGTCCGCGGATTTCGCCCGATGCCGGTCTTGCGCGGTTTGACGTTGAAAACTCCAAAGCCGCGCAGCTCGATGCGGTCTCCCTTGGCGAGCGCCTGCTTCATGGATTCGAAGACAGTCTCGACCGCGATTTCGGCCTTGGTTTTTGTGATCCCGGTCTTGCTCACAACTTCACTTATAAGATCAAGCTTAATCACGCGAACCTCCTGAAAACACAGCTTTTGATACTAGGAAAACTGCTCCATGGTTGTCAAGCCATTTCTCCTGTAATATCATGCCTCACTCTTTCGATGCGCTGCGTTGGCTAGTAGCGCCGCCTGGAACCCGTCCCGATGTAATCAGCAGGGCGGCATGCCGTTCACGTTTGGCGGGGCTGAAGCTATGGGTCGCGCGAGAGATTCCAAATTCGAATGGCCGAGGTGCCGCGAATGTCCGTCAAGAATGACCGCTGGATCCGCAAGATGGTTCGCGAAAAAGACATGATCAATCCCTTCGCCGAGAGCCAAGTTCGCGAAGGCGTTATCTCCTATGGCCTTTCGTCCTACGGCTACGACTTGCGGGTCGCCGACGAGTTCAAGATCTTCACCAACGTGAACAGTTCGGTGGTGGATCCCAAAAACTTCGATGCAAAATCCTTTGTGGAATTTCGCGGGCCGGTGTGCATCGTCCCCCCGAATTCTTTCGCGCTCTCACGCTCCGTCGAGTACTTCAAGATTCCGCGCGGCGTGCTCACCATCTGCTTGGGCAAATCCACCTACGCTCGCTGCGGCATCATTGTGAATGTCACCCCGCTCGAACCGGAATGGGAGGGTTACGTCACGCTCGAGATTTCCAACACGACCCCGCTGCCGGCGCGCGTTTACTCCAACGAAGGCCTCTGCCAGATCGTGTTCTTCGAGTCCGATGAGCAGTGCGAGATTTCCTACAAAGACAAGAAGGGCAAGTACCAGGCGCAGCAGGGTATTGTGCTGCCTCGTATCTGAAAACCAGTGGCATGTGGCAAGCTGTCGATTGCCGATTTTCGATTGGCGATTGCCGATTGCTACGCTCAGGAAGGCATTGTTAATGGCGATTTGGCGCGGTTGCGTCATGGTGATTTGCAGCGTCGCCCTGACTTCAGTCATCCTCATCGTTGCCGCGGGCGAGGGCAACGCTAGCGCTGGCGGCTTTGCCTTTGTTGGACAGAATTCCGATTCCTACAATGCAACACAAAGCTCGGCGGGGCAGCAGGAAAATCCCCCGACGCATTACACTCTCACTCCGGAACAGCGCGCCAAGGCTGTGGCCTATGCCCAGGCGCGATACACGATCTATTTTTGCGGCGTCGCACTCTCGCTCGGAATCTATTTTCTCTTTTGGCGCGCCCGAATCGCTCAGGCCTTTCGCAACTGGGCTCGCTCGGCTTCGGCGCGGCCGTTTGTCCAATCGGTCATTTTCGTTCCTCTGTTCTTTGCAGCCGTCGCCGTGATTGAGCTCCCGCTCGATTATTACTCAGGTTTCGTGATCGAACACCGCTTTGGCATTTCCACTCAGAGCCTCGCGTCGTGGCTGGCGGACTGGGCCAAGGGCCTCGGCATCACTTTGGTCGCCGGCATCTTCATCGTTTGGATACTCTACGCAGTGATTCGCCGCAGCCCGCGCCGATGGTGGTTTTACTTCTGGCTGGTCACCCTTCCGTTGGCGCTGGGCCTCATCCTGATTGAGCCTCTGGTGATTGACCCGCTCTTCTTCAAGTTCACGCCGCTCGTGAAAACTCAGCCCGCGCTGGTCGAGCGCATCGAGGCGATGCTCCATCACGCCGGTTTGGAGATTCCCCCATCACGCATCTTCGAGATGAACGCCAGCGCCAAGACTAAGGCGCTGAACGCTTACGTGAACGGCATCGGCGCAAGCAAGCGCGTGGTGGTTTGGGACACAACGCTGCGGAAATTGGACGAAGACGAGACGCTTCTTGTGCTGGGTCACGAAACCGGCCATTACGTCCTCGGTCATGTGGCCAAGGGTTTCGTTATTTTCGAGCTGGGAGCCCTGGTGGCTTTCTGGATCGGGTTCCTTCTGGTTGGGCGGATCGTCAAGCGGTGGGGCCCCAAGACCGGCGTCGAGGGTGCCGGCGATCTGGCGTCTTTTCCTGTCTTACTCCTGGTTCTCACGGCTCTCTCTTTTTTGTCGAGCCCGATCTATTGCGGTTTCTCACGCCACGTCGAGCACCAAGCGGACCAGTTTGGCCTGGAAGTCGCCTACGGCGTCGTCCATGATCCCAACGCCGCGGAAGCGCGATCGCTTCAAATCCTTGGCGAGGAGGACCTCGAAGAGCCAGCCCCCAGCCCTTTTATCAAGTTCTGGCTTTATACCCATCCGCCGCTCGATGAACGCATCCACTTTGCGGTGACCTATAAGCCCTGGGCCGAAGGGAAGCCCATGGAGTTGGTGCGGCCGAGGTAGCCATCAGCGACCCTCTGTCCATTTTGTGCGTTTTCGGCCCGGTGCCGTTACTCTTGACGTAACACGTAAAGGTTCGGTAGACTGAATTTTGGTCGTCAGTTATCGCGACAAACGAACTCGGAGCTTCGCGAGCGGACAGCGGGTGAAAGCGTTTGCGGCCATCGAACGCGCCGCGCGTCTCAAGCTTGATCGGCTGGAAGCGGCCGCCACCCTCCGAGACTTGGCGGCGCTGCCGGGCAATCGCTTGGAGGCCCTCAAAGGAGACCGGAAGGGTCAATACAGTATCCGGATCAACGACCAATGGCGGATTTGTTTCGAGTGGATCGACGGCGCGCAAGGTCCTTCGAATGTGGAAATCATCGATTATCATTGAGGAGAAATGCATGGCTATTATGGCAATTCACCCCGGGGAGCATTTGGCCGAAGAGCTCAAGGAGCTAGGCATGAGCGCCGCCGAACTGGCCCGGCAGTTACACGTTCCGACCAACCGCATCACGCAGATCTTAAACGGGCGGCGGGCCATCACCGGCGACACCGCTCTGCGGCTTGCGCATTTCTTTGGCACGACAGCGGAGTTCTGGCTAAACCTCCAAAGCCTGTATGAAATCCGCATGGCCGAGCGGGGGTCCGGCAAAACCATCAACGCCTTGCCGACCCTAGGGCAGTTCAATCGAGTGCGGGGGACGCGTGCTTTTGTCTCGCGGTCGAAACCGCTTCGGGATATTTCCGGCAAGGTCGTGCAGCAGGTCTGGCGGGAAGAACGGGAAAGCCGCTAGCGAAGCCTGCCTTGTTGGATTACCTGGCAACAATGCTGAATTCCGATCGAGAGTGAAAATTGACTTGCGCCGCGCAGCGGTTCTCGTTATACTTCGGGTATGAAAACGGCGATATCGATTCCCGATGAAGTTTACGAAGCAGCGGAGCGCTTGGCTCGGCGGACCAAGAAATCGCGCAGCCGGCTGTACAGCGATGCAATCAAGGAATATTTGGCGCGCCACGCTCCGGATGAAGTGACCGAAGCGATGAACAGAGCGTGCGCGGAAGCGGGCGAGGTCAAGGACGCATTCGTCTCGTCCGCCGCACGCCGCATCTTGGAGCGAAGCGAATGGTAATTTCACAAGGCGAGATTTGGTGGGCGGATCTTCAACCCGCGGAGGGCTCAGGGTCGGGCCTCCGCAGGCCGGTGGTCATCGTGCAAGGCGATGCCTTGAATCGAAGTCGCATTCCGACGGTCATCTGTGTTCCGCTGACCAGCAATCTGAAATGGGGTTTGGCTCCAGGGAATGTCCAATTGCCGCCAAGCCTGACCGGGCTCGGCAAGAATGCCGTGGCCAACGTGACGCGGATTGTCACGGTCGACAGGGATCTGCTCATTGAGCTCGTGGGCAAGCTGCCGCCCTCGAAATTAGAATTGGTTCTCGCGGGCGTTGACGCTGTCTTGGGGAGGTAGTGCGGGGCCGGGAGGCGGAAAGCGCGAAAAAAAGATGTTAAAAAACGAGGTTCGAAGCCACCATGTCGTTGAAAATAAAGGAATGGCGTTTGGAACGAACCCAAGAACGAACCCAATTTCGAGGCAATTCTGATAGGAAGGCCACTAGGACGAAGAAAAATGTTAAAAAATGCGGTTCGAAGCCACCATGTTGTTGAAAATAAAGGCTCGGAGTTTGGAACGAACCCAAGAACGAACCCAATTCTTGAATCAAAATCAAGCATTTTGCGCCCATTTTGGTGCGGTGAATGGCTTCCGAGTAGCAGTCGCCCTCGGTTGCGGGTTACGAAGGCCCTGTGTTACTTTGAAGAACTTTAGTGGGATGCGGATCTGATCGCTGTGGGCGGATGAAAACGAATGGTTCTGACTTATATGGGGCGCGAGCCGCGCATTGCGGCCTCAGCATTTATTGCAGAGAGCGCGGACGTGATCGGGGACGTCGAGATCGGCGAAGACGCCAGCATCTGGTTTCAGACCGTGCTGCGCGGGGACATTGAACTAATCCGCGTCGGCGCCCACAGCAACATCCAGGATGGCTCGGTGCTGCACACTATGGTGGGTATGCCGACCATCGTCGGGGATTGGGTCACCGTCGGGCACCGAGTCGTACTGCACGGCTGTACGGTTGAGAATCACTGCCTCATCGGCATGGGCGCCGTGTTGCTGAACAATGTGACGGTGGGCGAAGGGTCGATTGTGGCGGCGGGCGCGCTGGTGCTCGAGAACATAGTGATTCCTCCGCGCAGCCTTTATCTCGGCGTGCCCGCGAAGTTTCAGAGGCAGTTGACCGAGTCCGACCGGCAGTTTATTGACGCACACGCCACACACTACCTGCAATATAAGGAGAACTACCTCGCCGAGTCTGGAAAGAAAATCACGCGGTAGGATGAAGTGATTTTCGATTGCTGAATGTCGATTGCCGATTACGGCACCTATCGATCCAGCTCGCGGCAATCAGCAATCGGCAATCGAAAATCGGCAATCATAAGGATGAAACGTGTCTCGCAAGATCGAGAAGATTCGTAGCGTGAAGGGGACTCGCGATTTGTTGCCGCCGGAAACCGGCCTGTGGCAGCAAGTGGAAGACGAAGCTCGCGTCGTCTTCCGCGCTTACAATTTTCGCGAGATTCGCACGCCTATCATCGAGCCGACGCCGCTCTTTGCGCGCAGTGTGGGTGAAGATACGGATATCGTCACCAAGGAGATGTTCACCTTTGCCGACCGCGACCACGAGTCACTCACGCTGAGGCCGGAGGCGACGGCTTCTGTGGTGCGCGCCTACATCGAGCACAGCCTTTACAACGAGGGCGGCATTCAAAAGCTTTATTACCTGGGCCCCATGTTCCGGCGCGAGCGACCCCAGAAAGGCCGGTACCGCCAGTTCTATCAAATCGGCGCTGAGGTGCTGGGCTCCGATCAGCCAACGATCGATGCCGAAGTGCTGGAGATGCTGATGCTGCTACTCTCGCGCCTGGAGCTCGAGAATGCGGCGCTGTTGCTCAATTCGGTCGGCTGCCCGTTGTGCCGGCCGGAATATTTGAAGGCATTGCGACAGGCACTCGACGCCGTGAAATCCCGTCTGTGCGCCGATTGCCAGCGGCGCGCCGTGACCAATCCGCTGCGGGTGCTCGATTGCAAGGTGGAGGCCGATCAGCCAATCATCGCCACGCTGCCTTCGATCCTCGACCACTTGGGTCCCGAGTGCCGCCAGCACTTCGATCGGGTTACGGCGGAACTGAACGACCGCGGCATCGAGTACACTATTACGCCGCGTCTGGTGCGCGGACTCGATTACTACACCAAGACGACGTTTGAGATCACGAGCGGCGCGCTGGGGGCGCAAAACGCGGTGCTCGGAGGCGGGCGCTACGATGGCCTCTCCGAATTGCTGGGCGGACCGCCCACGCCCGGGATTGGGTTCTCGATTGGGGAGGACCGTCTTGTGCTCGCTATGGAGTCGGCCGGCGCTTTGAAAGACGAAGCGAAGCTGGCCGTCTACGTCGCATGGCTGGGAGATACGGCGCTGGCACCGGCTTCAAAGCTGGCTCGCGAATTGCGCCGCGAGGGACTGAGCGTGGAGATCGGTTATGAGCCGATGAAATTGAAGCGGTCATTGGGAATCGCCAGCAAACTCGGAGCGCAATTTACCATCATTATCGGTGAGGGCGAGCTCGCGAGCGCGAAATACCAAGTGAAAAATATGAGCACGGGAGAACAGCAAGCGGTGGAGCCGGAAAAAGTATTTCAGTACGTCAGTAATTCAGTGGGTCAGTAAGAGCGGAAGAAGTATTTCAGTGCGTCAGCATTTCAGTAGGTCAGTCCGAAGAGCTGTCCCCGTGACTGAATTACTGAAATACTGACATACTGACGCACTGACATACTAACTGAAGGATTAGACAGTTGAAACTGGACCTCTTGAGCGATCGAAAACGAACCCATCATTGCGGCGAGCTGCGCAAGACGCACGTTGGCCAGACAGTGTTTCTGGCCGGCTGGGTGGACGTGCGCCGCGATTTGGGAAACCTGATCTTCCTCGACGTTCGAGACCATACCGGCATTGTGCAAGTGGTTTGCCGGCCGGAAGTGAGCGCGGCGGCTCATGACAAGGCCGAGCAGTTGCGGTCGGAGTTCGTGATTGGCGTGGAAGGTGAAGTAGCGGAGCGCGCTCCGGGCACAGTGAATGCCCAGCTCGCGACCGGAGAAATCGAAATCGTGGCGCGGGAGATTTTGCTGCTGAATGAATCGAAGACTCCGCCGTTCCCCATCAATGCCGAGGGCAAGACCAGCGAAGAGACTCGGCTGCGCTACCGGTATCTGGACCTGCGTCATGCCCGCATGCAGCGAAATATCCGATTGCGCCATGAAGCCAGCCTCGCCGTGCGTCAACATATGAGCGAGCACGGGTACGTCGAAATCGAAACGCCATTCATGACGCGCTCGACGCCCGAGGGCGCGCGCGATTTTCTGGTGCCCAGCCGCCTCTATCACGGGCGCTTCTACGCGCTGCCGCAGTCGCCGCAGTTGTTCAAGCAGCTTCTCATGATCGGCGGGATGGACCGGTATTTCCAAATCGTGCGCTGCTTTCGGGACGAAGATTTTCGCGCCGACCGCCAGGCGGAGTTCACGCAGGTGGACATCGAGATGGCCTTCCCGCAGCGCGAAGTCCTTTTCGAGATCATCGAGGGCCTGATAGCCAAGCTTTTCGCGCTGGTTGACGTCAAGGTGCAGAGGCCGTTCGCCCATTTGAGCTACGACGAGGCGATGGAGAAATACGGTTCCGACAAACCTCATCTCGGCTTCGACTTGGCTTGGCGGCGTGTGGAAGCGCCCGCCGCGTTGAAGGAGAAAGTTCACATCGCGCACCTCAAGGCGCTGCGCGTAAACGGATGGGCTACCGCCTCGCGTAGCCAACTGGACAAGCTTCAGGAATCAGCCAAAGCTGCGGGCGCCGACTGGTTCTCTTACCTCAAGGTTGGCGACGCGGGCGTGCAGTCGCCGCTCTCCAAAGTCGCGGGCGAGGAACCAGTTCGCGCCTTGGCGAATGCGGCGAGCGCATCGGCAGGCGATCTCGTATTGCTCTTGGGCCGAAAAGCCGAGACTGCCCTGCACGGCTCGGCCCTCCTCTTTGACATGCGTCACCTGGACGAGGCTTCCGGCGAAGTGCGCCTGGACATTGCGAAGAAACTCGGGCTGATCAAGCCGGGCACGTGGAGTTTCGTGTGGGTGATTGATTTTCCGATGTTTGAATACGACAGCGCGGCGAAACGATTCAACGCCATGCATCATCCGTTCACTTCGCCGCGCGAAGAAGATTTTGATGCACTCGAAGCCGATCCCGCCTTGGTGAAGGCGCGCGCCTATGACCTGGTGCTGAATGGCTCGGAGATCGGCGGCGGCTCGATCAGAATTCATCGGCACGACATCCAGGAGCGAGTATTCAAGATCCTCGGACTCAGTCCGGAAAGAGCGCGCGAGCGGTTCGGCTATTTCCTCGACGCACTCGAATTCGGCACGCCGCCGCACGGCGGCATCGCACTCGGCTTCGACCGCCTCGTGGCCCTGATGGCGGGGGAATCAAACATTCGCGAGGTCATTGCATTTCCAAAAACCGCCAGCGCGGTGGACCTGATGTGCGACGCGCCATCCACGGTGGATACGGAACAATTGGATGATTTGGGGTTGGTGATTAAGGAGGAAGGAAAGGGTAAAGGGTGAAGGTTAAAGTGGAAGCTGAGATCACGAACATTTCGAAACATGGGTTTTGGCTGCTGGTTGATGAGCGCGAGTTATTTGTGCCGTTCGCCGACTTTCCGTGGTTCTCGAGCGCGCCCGTATCGGCAATTCTGAAAGTCGAGCGGCCTCATGCCGAGCACCTTTATTGGCCTGACCTGGATGTGGATCTCGCCCTTGCCTCCATCGAGCATCCAGAACAGTTCCCTCTCGTATCCAAGGTCGCCGTTGAACAGGGCACGAGGCGATAGCAGGTATGTCCGTAATTCATATTCTTCCTGAGGCTGTTGCCAACAAAATCGCCGCGGGCGAAGTTGTGGAGAGGCCGGCGTCGGTGGTGAAGGAGCTGCTCGAGAACTCGCTTGATGCGGGCGCCGGGCGGGTGGAGATGGCGCTGGAAGCGGGCGGCAAGCGGCTCGTCCGCGTCACCGACGATGGCTCCGGAATGAGTCACGATGACGCGCTGCTGGCCTTCGAACGACACGCCACCAGCAAGATCCGATCTGCCGACGACCTCTTCGCAATTTCCACTCTGGGATTTCGCGGTGAGGCCTTGCCCTCAATCGCCGCGGTCTCGCGGCTGGCGCTTGAAACTCGCCATGCCTCGGAGAGCGCCGGAACGCGCGTGGAAGTCGTCGGCGGCAAGTTGCGCGACGTGAAAGAGCAAGCATGGCCGCAGGGGACGCGAATCGAAGTTCGCGATCTGTTCTTCAACACTCCGGCGCGCCGCAAGTTTTTGAAATCCGAATCCACGGAGTTGGGCCACATCGCCACGCTCGTGACGCACTACGCGCTCGCCCATCCCGATAAGAGCTTCCGTTTGAATTCCTTCAGCAACGAAATCCTGAACGTCTCGCCGGTGGCGAGCAGCCGCGAGCGGGTGTACCAGGTGATGGGCGGACAGCTTCTCGAACAACTGGTGGACATCGCGCCGCTCGAGCGCCGCATGCCGATTACTGCGCCGCCCGAGGAGGAGGCCGAAACGCCTGAAGAAGCGACTGTGGTTCGCGTCTCGGGTTTCGTCTCGCGCCCCGAGGTGCAGAAACTGAATCGCAACAGCATCTTCTTCTTTGTGAATCGCAGGCTGGTACGCGATCGGCTGATCTTGCACGCCATCACCGAGGCCTACCGAAACATACTTCCCGCCAACGTTTTTCCGGTGGCGCTGATATTCCTCGAGATCCCCGCCGCCGAAGTTGATGTGAACGTTCACCCCTCGAAGACCGAGGTGCGGTTTCGAAACTCCAGCTTCATCCACGATTTTGTGCGCGACTCGATCCGGCAGGGATTGGTCGCAGCACAGCCCGTGGCGGCATTCCCCATGCCCAAAGTCGCTCCGTCCAAGAGACGGGAAGAGGACGAGGCCGAAGTCGCAGAGCAGTTGAGCGAGGAAGCGCCGACGATGCGCGGCCCGGGGATTCCTGCGCCGGTCCCGCCTCATGCCGGACGCGGCCCAACCACGGCGGGTTTTCGTCTTTCTGCTCCGCAGCCGCCGCCGAAGACGGGAAGTCTTCCGCTGGGCGCGGCGGCTTTGAAGATGTACGCGCCTCCTCCCCCGACACCGCCGGCAGCGGCGGGCTTACAAGCGGCGGCGGAGGTGCCGCTCGCCCAAGGCTCAGAGATTGCGCCCAGTGGCGCTGGCATTTCCGAATTCCCCGCCGACCTTCAGCCGCTGGGTCAAGTTCAGGACAGTTTTATTGTGGCCACGAATGCCGCCGGTCTCTGGATTATCGACCAGCATGTTGCCCACGAGCGCGTGCTTTTCGAGCATCACCTCCGCATGCGCCGGGAGAAGCGAGTGGAAGGCCAGCGGTTGTTGATGCCGATTATTGTGGAACTGTCGCCGGAACAGCAGGCAACATTTCAGGATATCGCCGCCGAACTGAGCTCGAACGGATTTGAGGTCGAGCCCTTTGGACAACGCACGGTGGCCATCAAGACGGCGCCCGCCGACGTCCGCGCCGATGATGCGGAGCGGCTGCTGGTTGAAATTCTGGACGGCGTGGGCAAAGAAGCGCGCGTGATTTCGATTGAAAGCCTGCGGCTGAAAATTGGCGCCTCGGTCGCCTGCCACGCGGCCATCAAAATCAACATGCCGCTCGAGCGCAGCAAGATGCAATGGCTGCTGCGCGAGCTGGCCAAGACTGATTGCCCCATGACTTGCCCCCACGGCCGGCCTACGGTGCTTCGATATGGATTGAAGGAAATTCAGAAAGCATTCAAGAGGATATAATGCAGTTGGATTATTCTAGATTAAGAAAGCAGATGTAGATGGCTATATGCTGGACCCTTTGGTGATCGCTATCGACGGGCCGGCCGGCGCAGGCAAGAGCACGGTGGCTAGGAAGCTAGCCGAGCGTTTGGGGCTGACCTATGTGGACAGCGGCGCCACGTATCGCGCCGCCGCTCTGCGCGTTCTCGAGTCGAACGTCTCGCCCGAAGACGAACACGCGGTGAGTGAGCTGATTGACAGGACGCATATCGAGTTCGAAATCGACGGGTCCCAAAGCCGGGTGCTTCTGGATGGGCAGAATGTCACTCAGAAGATCCGCACGCCGGAAGTAACCCTCGCCGCCGCCAAAGTATCGCGCCTCCCGGGCGTGAGAAAGAAACTCATGGCGCTGCAACGCGGCCTGGCATCGGGCCGCGGCGTGGTGATGGAAGGGCGCGACATCGGCACCGTCGTGTTTCCGGAGGCGCCGCTCAAGATCTTCCTCAAGGCCGATCCGGAAGAGCGGGCCCGGCGAAGATTGAAAGACGACGAAAAACAGGGCCGGACAGCGACGCTGGAGCATACGGCGTATGAAATCGGCCGGCGCGACCAACTCGATGCGGAGAGAAAGATTTCGCCTCTCGTGCCCGCCCCCGACGCCTTCGAAATCGACTCCACACACCTCACCGCGGATGAGGTTGTTGAGCAAATCTTAAGGCGGGCTGAGGAGAGGAAACTGATCGGCTTGGATGGCGCATCGCGGAGGGAGAATCCTAACTCTTGAGTTCACTCCCAGTGCCGGTACCGAAGGGAATCTGGAACCCGCCGTTTTAAGCACTGCGGCGCGATCACCTGCCGCCGTTGCTCATTGATGCCAGGAACTGGGCGTTGGTATTGGTTTTCGAGAGCTTGTCGATGATGAGCTCCATGCTTTCGACTGGGGAGAGCGGGTTAAGAATCTTGCGCAGGACCCAAATGCGGTTGAGCTCGTCCTTGGGAACCAACAGTTCTTCCTTGCGGGTGCCGGACTTGTTGAGGTCGATGGCGGGGAAGACGCGCTTATCGACGAGTTTGCGATCCAGGCTGACTTCCATGTTGCCCGTGCCTTTGAACTCTTCAAAGATGACGTCGTCCATTCGGCTGCCGGTATCGATGAGGGCGGTGGCGATGATGGTCAGGCTGCCGCCTTCCTCGATGTTGCGCGCCGCTCCAAAGAACCTCTTGGGCCGCTGCAAGGCGTTCGAGTCCACGCCGCCGGAGAGCACTTTGCCCGAGGGCGGGACGACGGTGTTATAAGCTCGCGCCAGGCGAGTGATCGAGTCGAGCAGGATCACCACGTCGCGCTTGTGCTCCACCAGCCGCTTGGCTTTCTCGATCACCATTTCGGCCACCTGCACGTGCCGCGCGGCAGGCTCGTCGAAGGTGGAGCTGATGACTTCGCCGTGGACGGTGCGCTGCATGTCGGTCACTTCTTCCGGGCGCTCGTCAATGAGCAGCACGATCAGGGTGATCTCGGGATGATTGGCGCTGATGGAATTGGCGATGGCCTGAAGCAGCATGGTCTTGCCGGTGCGCGGCGGTGAAACCACCAGGCCGCGCTGGCCTTTGCCGACGGGCGTGAGCAAGTCGAGCACCCGCGCCGAGATGTTGTCCTTGCCGGTCTCGAGGTGAATGCGCTCGAGGGGATAGAGCGGCGTCAGGTTGTCAAAAAAGATTTTGTTGCGCGCCTCATCGGGAGGCTCGAAGTTGATGGCCTCCACTTTGATCAACGCGAAGTATCGCTCGCCGTCCTTGGGCGGCCGGATCTGGCCGGAAATCGTGTCGCCGGTGCGCAGGTCGAATTTGCGGATTTGCGAGGGCGAAACGTAGATGTCGTCCGGGCCGGGAAGGTAGTTGTAATCGGGCGCGCGCAGGAAACCGAAACCATCCGGCAGGCACTCGAGCACACCCTCGGAGAAGATGAGGCCGCTCTTTTCGGTCTGTGCCTGAAGGATTTTGAAAATCAACTCCTGCTTGCGCAGGCCGCTCGCGCCGACCACGTTCAGGTCCTTTGCAACCTGGACCAGCGAGGAGATATTCATCTCCTTGAGCTTGGCGATGTCGAGGACTTCGCCCTCTTTCAATTCTTGGATTTTTTCTTCTTGGACTTCTTCTTGTTTTTTAGACGGCATAATCTTTCCCAAACCTTGTTTGAAGTTGGAACCCATCCGGGTTCGTTGGAATCATTCCTTTACTCGTCGAGCTAATGCCCTGACCAGGGGCAGCCGCATCCGCCGCCTGTTCGCTGAACCGTTCGAAGGAAAGGTCTGGTGAATCAAAGCGGCAACCAGGCGGTAATCAGAGTGGCAAAATCGACCTTCGTGGTCTTGGCGTCTCTCAAATTCTGAATGTCAGGGCAAGTTCCCGCACGTACGAAGTTGGAGGCGTCGTTTGCTCCTGTCGCTTGGATGCGCCCACCCGGAAAAAAGTTTCATGCCCACGATTGTCTTGGATCACACACTCGCGGCCTAATGCGTCAATGGCTCGCGATTGATGTCGAGCTTCGGGGGTTCGAGAGCCTGAGTGGCCTCGGGCTCCGCAGCCAAGTCTTCCATCCTTTCGCTTTGCTGGTCCATAGCCAGATCCAGGACTTCGTCCATGGTATCGACAAACTTGATGGCCAGTTCCTGTTGAACGCCGGCAGGAATTTCCGACAGATCCTTTTCGTTGTCGCGCGGCAGCAGCACCGTTTGAACGCCATAGCGGTGCGCCGCCAGAATCTTTTCTTTCACCCCGCCGATGGGCAGGACCTTGCCTCGCAGGGTGATTTCTCCGGTCATCGCCACGTTGCGCAGAACCGGCACGCGAGTGAGCGCGCTCACCACCGCCGTCACCAGCGTGATGCCGGCCGAGGGGCCGTCTTTCGGAATAGAGCCTTCGGGAATATGGATGTGAATGTCGAGGGTGCGGTAGAAGTCCGCGTCCAGGCCCAGACGCACGGCGCGCGAGCGGACGTAGCTCATCGCCGCCTGGCCGGATTCCTGCATCACGTCGCCCAGCTGCCCAGTGAGGATCAGCTTGCCTTTACCTTGCATGGTGGTGGCTTCAATGTGAAGAATCTGGCCGCCGACCTCCGTCCAGGCGAGACCTGTGGCCAAGCCCACTTCGTTTTTCTCCTCGGATTTGGTATCGCGGAACTTGATCACCCCGAGGTATTCCTTCAAGTCCTCTTGCCGGGCGGTCACCTGGAGGGACTTGCCATCCTTCACCACCTTGCGCGCCACTTTGCGACAGATGTTGGCAATCTCCCGCTCCAGGTTGCGAACCCCTGCCTCGCGCGTGTAACCGCGGATGATGCCGGTGATGGCATCGTCGGCGAAAGTCAGGTTCCCGGGCTTGAGTCCCGCCGCCTCGAGTTGCTTGCGCACCAGAAACCGCTTGGCAATTTCCACTTTCTCCGGCTCCGTGTACCCGGATAGGCGCAGAATCTCCATGCGGTCCTGGAGGGGCTGCGGGATGGTATGCACCACATTGGCGGTGGTGATGAAGAACACCTTCGACAGGTCGTACTCGACATCGAGGTAGTGGTCCATGAACGTGTTGTTCTGCTCGGGGTCAAGTACTTCGAGCAGGGCGGCAGAAGGATCGCCGCGAAAGTCCATGCTCATCTTGTCCACTTCGTCCAGCAGGAAGACCGGGTTAATGGTCGCGGCCTTCTTCATCATCTGGATGATCTGGCCGGGCAGCGCGCCGATGTAAGTGCGGCGGTGGCCGCGGACTTCAGCTTCGTCGCGAACGCCGCCGAGCGAGAGGCGGACGAACTTGCGCCCCGTGGCGCGGGCAATGGACCGTCCCAGCGACGTTTTGCCGACGCCTGGAGGCCCGACAAAACACAGGATCGACCCGCGCGGATTCTTCACCAACTGGCGGACGGCCAGGAACTCCAGGATGCGCTCTTTGATCTTCTCCAAACCATAATGATCTTCCTCGAGAATCGTCTCGGCGCGGCGAATATCGCGAATTTCCTTGGACTTCTTTTTCCAGGGCACGGCCAGCAGCCAGTCGAGGTAGTTTCGCGAGACGGTGGACTCGGCGGACATCGGCGGCATCAATTCCAGCCGCTTGAGCTCGGCATTGGCCTTTTCGAGTGCGTCCTTGGCCATGCCGGAGGTTTCAATCTTTTTCTTCAGCTCGTCGATCTCACTTTTTTCGTTCCGGCCCAACTCTTTCTGGATGGCTTTGATCTTTTCGTTGAGATAGTACTCGCGCTGGGCGCGCTCCATCTGCCGCTTGACGCGCCCTTGAATGGAGCGATCCACATTCAATTTCTCGATTTCAATTTCCAGGATATCGGCCAGGCGAGTGAGCCGGTCCACCGGATCGAAGATTTCGAGCAGCTCCTGTTTCTCCTCGATGCTGACGTTCAAATTCGCGGCAATCGTGTCTGTGAACTTTCCGATCTCTTCCACCTTCACGGCGGCAATCACCGTCTCGTAGCTGAGGCTCTGGGAGAGTTTCGCATACTGCTCAAACAGGGACGTCACCCGCTGGACAAGCTGCTCCAGGCTGGGGGTGGTGACGGGCCGGTAAGCCGCGGTTTTCACCGAGACGCGGAAGTAGCCTTCTTCGCTCGAGACCTTCAGGATTTTGCCGCGCTCGAGGCCTTCCACCAGCACCTTGATGTTTCCGTCGGGCAGCTTCACGCTCTGCACGATGTTGGCGATGGTGCCGACCTGGTAGATTTCGTTGGGCTTGGGGTCATCCGCCGCCGCGTCGTGCTGGGTGGCCAGGAAAATCTTCTTGTCGCCGGCCAGCGCTTCTTCGAGCGCGCGGATCGAACCTTCGCGGCCGACCACGAACGGCGTCATCAAATAAGGAAAGATAACCAAGTCCCGAACCGGCATCATCGGGAGGGTGCGAGTATCACTCTTTTCGCGGCCTGAAAACATAAGGGAGCCCATTAACCTGCCTTTTCCAGTAGTTTGGAGCTGAATAGGATTTCGTGGTTCTTGACCATTTCCTCGGTCACTACAAATTCTTGGATTTCGTGTTGGCCGGGGAGGTTGTACATCAGATCGAGCATCAGGTCTTCCAAGATCATCCGCAAGCCTCGCGCTCCCAACTTCCGTTCGAGCGCCTGCGCCGCGATCAGTCTCAAGGCGCTCTCGGTGAATTGCAGCTTTACGTTTTCATAATCGAACAGCTTCTGGTATTGCCGGACCAGCGCGTTCTTGGGTTTGGTGAGGATGGCGATAAGTGCCGCCTCATCCAGGTCGTTCAGGACGCTCACCACCGGCACGCGGCCCACAAACTCCGGAATCATCCCATAGTGGATCAAGTCCATCGGCTGGACCTGCTCGAGGATTTCGATATCTCTTCTTTCGGTCGTGGCTACCCTTTTGGCGTTGGGATCCGTGTGGAAGCCCATGCTCTTCTTGCCGGTTCGGCGCTCGATAATCCGTTCCAGCCCGACGAAGGCACCACCGCAGATAAAGAGAATATTGGTCGTATCCACCGGGGTGAATTCCTGATGCGGATGCTTGCGTCCACCCTGGGGCGGGACGTTGGCGATGGTCCCTTCCAAAATCTTCAGCAGCGCCTGCTGGACTCCCTCTCCGGAGACATCGCGAGTGATGGAGGGGTTTTCGTCCTTCTTCGAAATCTTGTCGATTTCGTCGATGTAAATGATGCCCTGCTGAGCGCGCGCCACGTCGTTCTGGGCGTTGATGAGCAGCTTGAGGATGATGTTTTCTACGTCCTCGCCCACGTAGCCGGCTTCCGTCAGGGTGGTGGCATCGACGATGGCGAAGGGCACGTCCAGCAAGCGAGCCAGCGTCTGGGCCAGCAGGGTCTTGCCCGTCCCCGTCGGCCCGATCAGGAGAATGTTGGATTTGGTCAGCTCAACGTCCGTGCGCTGGCGAGTCAGCATCAGCCGCTTGTAATGGTTGTAGACGGCCACAGCCAACTTCTTTTTCGTCTTCTCCTGCCCGATAACGTAGGAGTCTAGGAAGGTTTTCACCGCGGTAGGCCGTGGCAGCTCGTGCTGCTGGGCGGGCGCCCGCACTTCCGTAGTCTCTTCGAGCATGGTGTTGCAGACGGCCACACATTCTTCGCAAATGTAGGCGCGAGGGTGTTCGCCGGGCGAAGCGATGAGTTTCTTCACCGCGTCCTGAGGTTTGTGACAGAACGAGCAGCGCAGCACTTCCTCCGTGCCCGTGCGTCTCACGCCATGCTCCCTTCGTTACTTATGCTTGTAAATGATCTCATCGATCATTCCGTAGTCGCGGGCTTGTTGGGCGTTCATCCAGAAATCCCGCTCCATATCGTGCTCCACTTTCTCGATCGGTTGTCCAGTATGCTTGGCCATGATTTCGTTCAGTCCGGCGCGGATGCGAAGAATCTCGCGAGCGTGGATATCGATATCGGTCGCCTGCCCGGAAAGCCCACCCATGGTCGGCTGGTGAATGAGCACCCTCGAGTTGGGCAGCGCAAACCTCTTGCCAGGTGTTCCGGCCGCCAGGAGTACAGCCGCGATGCTGGCCGCCTGACCCACACAGATCGTGGCCACATGCGGGCGGATGAATAGCATCGTGTCGTAGATGGCCATCCCGGCCGTCACCACGCCGCCCGGCGAGTTAATGTACAGGGAGACGTCCTTCTCGGGATCCTCGGCTTCCAGAAACAGTAGTTGCGCGGTCACGAGGTTGGCCACGTTGTCGTCAATCGGCGTGCCGATAAAAATGATATTGTCCCGCAAGAGGCGCGAGTAGATATCGTAGGCGCGCTCTCCCCGATTGGTCTGTTCGACCACCATCGGAATCAACGTCATATTCGGTTGGTCATTCATCGCCACGCCTCTGCGCCCCAATACCCCCGATTAGCGACTTTTCCTGGTGATTTTTGCGCTGCGGTAGATAAGATCCAACGTCTTCTGATTGCGGCGACTAAATCGTAGTTTATCGAGTCCTCCGTCGCCTGTCAAGCGCGTTTTCAAGGCTGCCGCAGTTTCGCGCCGCCCCTCGGCCATTTCACGAATCATTCCATCCACTTCTTCGTCAGAGACTTCGACCTTTTCCGCCTCCGCTATCTTCCCCAGGATCAAGGCGGCGCGCACCTGCCTTTCAGCCTCAGGTCGTGAGTCCTCACGAATCTTTCGCCAATCGATCTCCATGGCACGCGGATCGATACCCTGGCCCATCAACTGCGCCAAGGTGTTTTCCAGACGTTGATCGAGCTGCGCTTCCACCAGCGCCTCCGGCACTGGAAACGATTGGGCGGCGAGAAGCTGCTCGACGAGCTTCTGCTTGGCCGCGTTCTCCGCTCGCCGCTCGCGGCCTTGCTCCAGGTCCTTGCGAATCTTATCGCGCAGCTCCGCCAGAGTCGACAACTCGCTCACCGATTTCGCCAACTCATCATCCACCGCTGGCAACACTTTTTTCTTGATGCTGCGCACTTCCACGCGGTAGCGGTAGGTTTTTCCCGCCAGATCTTCCTGCGGGTGGTCTTGGGGGTAAGCCACCACAAACTCACGAGTCTCATCTGCTTTCACGCCGAGCAGGTTGTCGATGAATTCCTTCGTAGTGCGCTCACCGCCCAAGTGAATCATCGCGTCGCGCGACTCGATCGGCTGTTTATCTTGTTCTTTCACGTCACGCCCCGAATAGCTCACGTCGAGGTAATCGCCGTCCTGCGCCTCACGGCCTTCCGCCACTTCGTAGGTGGCGGCGTTTTCGCGCAGTTTTTCGAGCGCCGCGTCGATATCCGCATCGGTAACGCTGAGCGCTTCTTCTTCCACCTCCAAGCCTCGGTACTCCTTCAATTCAAAAGCCGGATAGACCTCGAATGTCGCCTTCACCGTCAGCGGCTTGTCGTCCTCGAACTTCAGGTCCTCGAAGTGCGGTTGGCCTACCACGGACAACTTCTGGCCCTTCACCGCGTCCTCGAAGGCTTTGGGGACCAGGGCTTGCACGACCTCACTCTTAATATCGTCACGAAAACGGTTGCGGATGAGCGAGGAAGGAGCGCGCCCGGGACGAAACCCAGGGATGCGCGCCGCCCGCGCGAACTGCGCCGTGACCGTCTCCGCTTGCCGCCTGACCACGTCTACGGGGATCTCAATCACTAATTCTTTCTTGCAGGTATCAGCCTCCACGGCTCCTCGGTGCTATTGGCGTGAGATTGCAAAGCTCGAAATCTCGTTCTGACTATGGGAAAACCTGAAGACAGTCTGGGAGATATCCGGGCGTCCCCGCCCTCTGCAAAACTCAGTATAGCACACAGCGGCGGACTGTCAATGTCTGTTGGAGGGGCCTCGGTGCTACCGCAAATTTCCCACAGCGCGGCGCATGAGCGGCCGTTCACCCTCTGACAGAAAGGCCGCGAATCCTCTGCCCCCGGGCCGTAGCATTCGCATCCCGGCAGGGATAAAATAGAAGCATGGTCCCAGTGGTAGCGAAGTTCAAGAGTTTTGAGGAGGCCGAAAGGGCCGATCGCGAGTATTACCGTCGCCTCTCACCGGCGGAGCGTTTGGAGATTTTCTTCAAGCTGCGAGAGATCGCGCACAAGGAGGACCATGCCGCTTCCCGAAGACTGGCGCCAGTTTATCGAATCGCTCAACTCTCACCGCGTTGAGTATCTGGTTGTGGGCGCCGTGGCGCTGGCCCAACACGGCCTTCCTCGCTACACCGGTGATCTCGACATCTTTATTCACAACTCGCCGGAGAACGCGGAGCGGGTGGAAGCGGCTCTCCAGAGCTTCGGATTCGGCGCTCTTGGCTTGAAAGCCAGCGATTTTGCAAACTCCCATCAAGTGGTCCAGTTGGGCGTCCCCCCCGCAGCGCATCAACCTTCTGACGGCGATCACCGGGGTCACCTTCGATGAGGCGTGGGCGGGCAGGATGGAAAGCGAACTGGAAGGAGTGCGCGTGAACTTCATTGGTCGCGAGGCGCTGATTCGGAACAAAAAAACGACTGGCCGCCCGCGCGACAAGGCTGATCTCGATGCTCTTGGCGCAGAGTAACCCCTTTAAGGAAGTGGCAAAAGGCATGTGGCAAGTGGCGAGTGGTCGGTGAAGAGGGGTCCGGGTTGCGCAGAAGCTTGACCGAGTTGACTTCCGCCTCGAGCTCCTAACTCCGAATTCCGAACCCCGTCGCTTCACTTGCCACTTGCCACATGCCACTTCTCTTTTGATTTTGAACAGCTTAACGCTCTATCGAATCTCCATAGAAAATCCATATTCTATTTATTGATCTCCACGCTTTCTCGGCGCAAAGTCACGGCTGAAAGGGGGGATCACCATGTTTGCGAAACAGCCACTGCTAGCCGATGTCCTTCATAACGCACCAAGGCACGTGCCAGCCCAGCCCCTCACCGTCGAGCCGGCGCTGGCTTTTCGGAGCGCCAAGCGCCACCTGAACGGCGTCTCCTCAGGGCTCGAGAAGAGATTGCTCGTCTGGCTCGCGCAACGAATTCCCGCGCGCGTCAATTCCGATCACCTGACCTTGCTGGGATTCGTTTCCATGTTTCTGGTCGGGGCATCCTACGCAGCGGCGCGTTGGAGCCGGCACGCGCTGCTCCTCGCGACACTCTTTCTGGCCCTGAACTGGCTCGGCGACAGCCTGGACGGCACCCTGGCGCGCGTCAGGAAATGCGAGCGGCCGCGCTACGGCTTTTACGTGGACCACATGCTGGATGGGTTCGGAGCGCTGTTCCTCACTGGCGGCCTCGCCGTTTCCACGTATGTCGACTGGCGCGTGGCCGCGGGCGTGCTCATCGCCTTCTTCATGCTGACCACTGAGGTCTACCTCGCGACGTACACTCTTGGGGTATTCAGGCTCTCCTTCGCAGGTCTGGGCGCCACGGAACTGCGCATTCTGCTGGCGGCTGGCAACCTCGCGCTCTGGTTCAACCCGCTGGCAGGAGTGCCGCACACCCCATACCGGTTGCTCGACTTCGGGGGATGTGTCGCCATCGCTGCGTTGGCGATCATGCTAGTCGTCACGGTGCCCCGCCACGTTCGCCAACTTTATCGCGAGGAGAAATCTTAGCGGAATCTAGAAGCGAGAAGCCAGAAGCTAGAATAGAAACGAAAACGAGCCGAATGCTTCTACCTTCTAGCTTCTAACTAGCTTCTAGCTTCCGGGATGAACATGCTTCGACATTTTGTGAGATTTAATTTGGTCGGATTGATGGGCGTGATTGTTCAGCTCGCGGCACTCGATTTCTTTGACCGAGTTCTTGGCTTCGGTGCGCTGTGTGCCACTGCTACCGCCGTAGAGGCGGCCGTGTTGCATAACTTCATCTGGCACGAGCGCTATACGTGGGTTGACAGGACCAGATCACGAACCGTGGAGCACAGGTTTCGGAGTTCGGGGTCCGGGTTTCGCGAACCCCGAATCCTGAACCCCAAATCCCGCAAAGATACCCCACTCGGCCGCCTTGTGCTTTTCAACCTCACCAACGGCGCAGTGTCGCTCGCCGGCAACCTTATCTTCATGGGCATCTTGATGGATGCGGCTCACCTTCCTCTGCTGGTGGCGAATCTGGTGTCAATCGCGTTCTGCTCGCTGCTGAATTTCGCCATCAGCGACCGCTGGGTGTTTCGTTCGAAAGGAGGATTCTTTCCGGTAGAAATGGAGGGCCCGGGCAAGTCCCCCTGATCCGTGGGTTGCTCCCGACGGCTGCTCCGAGGCCACCTCTTCGGGATTTCGACGGGGCCGGGAAGCGAGCCGTGCCCACGCCGCGTTGCTTCAACGGAGGTTCGCCGAGGGATGATAAAATGGCGGGCGCTCCGATTGCCGAACACATCGGGCAGCGCCGAGTTTGGTTCGACCCAAGCGCGGCGGCATTGCTCAGGGAAGAGGGGGCGGACTGATGACCGCAGACAAAGGCACGCGACGGGCGGAGGAAGCGGGGATTCACGTCAAGTTCAAGACGCCGGCGGTGAAAGTGGGGCTGGTGGGGTTGGGGTACGTGGGCTTGCCGCTGGCGCTGCTGTTTGGGCGGAAGGGACTGGCGACCACGGGCTTCGACGTCGATGCGGCGAAAGTGGAAGCGCTGATGAGGGGCGAGACCTATATCCGGCACATTCCGGAGGCGGAGATTCGCGCCCAGGTGGAGGCGAAGCACTTTCGCGCCAGCGCCGACTTCCGCGGTTTGGCGGCCATGGACGCCATCATCATCTGTGTGCCGACGCCGCTCGACGAGCATCGCGAGCCCGACCTTTCGTTCATCCGCGACACGGCGGAAACGATCAGCCCTCACTTGCGCGCCGGACAACTGGTGGTGCTGGAGAGCACGACGTATCCCGGGACGACGGAAGAGTTGGTGCTGCCGATATTGGAGCGCTCCGGCTTGCGGTGTCCGGCGGCGCCCTACACGGTGGCGGACAACGCGGTGGAAGTCAACGAAGCGCCGGCGGGCGATTTTCTGCTGGCCTTTTCGCCGGAGCGAGAGGACCCGGGGAACAAAGATTTCAAGACCCACCAGATTCCCAAGGTGATCGGCGGGGTAAACGCGGCGAGCGCGTGGGCGGCGCAAGCGCTTTACGGGCAGGCGTTCGACCGCACGCTGGCGGTGAGCTCATCGCGAGCGGCGGAAATGACCAAGCTGCTCGAGAACATCTACCGCTGCGTGAACATCGCGCTGGTGAACGAGCTGAAGCAAGTGTGCTTGCGGATGGGCATCGACATTTGGGAAGTGATCGAAGCGGCCAAGACCAAGCCCTTCGGGTTCACGGCGTTTTATCCCGGGCCGGGACTGGGCGGGCACTGCATTCCGATCGACCCGTTTTATTTGACGTGGAAGGCGCGCGAGTACGAGGTGCCGACGCGCTTCATCGAGCTGGCGGGGGAGGTGAACGCCGCCATGCCGGAACACGTGGTGGAGGCGCTGGGCGAGGCGCTGAACCAGCGCCAGCAGTGCCTGCGCGAGGCGCGGGTGCTGGTGCTGGGCGTGGCGTACAAGAAGGACATCGACGACCTGCGCGAGTCGCCCTCGCTGCGCATCATGGAACTGCTCCAGGGGCGCGGCGCGCGCGTGGACTACAATGACCCTTACTTCCCGCGCCTGTACAAAATGCGCCGCTACGACTTCAAGCTCGCCTCCGTGGAACTCACGCCGGAGACCCTGGCCGGCTATGACGCGGTCCTGATCTCGACCGACCACTCGAGCTACGACTACGACGCCATCGTGCGCTCCAGCCGGCTGGTGATCGATACCCGCAACGCTACCCGTCTGGTGAAAGAACACCGCGAGCGCATCGTGCGGTGCTGAAGGGTGAAACCTGTCCGTTGCCCGTGGTCCGTGGCCCGTTCGAGCCGCGCCAGCACTCCCTAGCCCGGCCGCTTCACATAAACTGAAATTTCGGGTCACATAGCGAATTCGGCCCGACAGGCCGACGTCAACGCGCCCGCTTGAAATCGATTCCCTCCAACTCGCTTCGGCCCGCCTTTTAGCGCACTCCGCAGGCCTCACCCGGCCTCGGTGCTTTTGCTTCCCAATCCCCCGATTCAAGGATGTTTGAATTCCGTTGGTTGGCGATGTGTAAATCAGCCTGCCCGTAAATAATTGTGCCCCAGGAGGTGACGACTATGGTAGTGTACGTTGACAGTTCGAGGCGTGGACATCCCTGGCCTTGGCCGCCCGGCGGCAATCGGTAGACCCAGCACAGTCCGGAATGGGGCGGCGGGAGAGGGAATTCCTCCGCCCTTCCGTGGCTGACAGTATGGGACTACTTTCTCCGGGCATTGAGGTGACCGCGCTCGTTTTGGAAGCCAGTCTTCTTGTGCGGGCTTGGCTAGAAAAATCCTTCCGCCGGTTTCCTTTGTTCTATTCGTATACAAGTTTCGTCCTGACGATTTCCCTCATTGTCTTTATTATGGATTACATCGCCGCCCGGCAGTACGTCGAGTTCTATTGGTTTTGTCTGATGGTGATGTGGATAGCTGAGTTCGCTGTTCTCGCGGAAGGCTCCGACCACATTTTTGCGCCCTATCCCCGTATCCGACGCTTGGGTAGGCTGGTGACGGTTCTCGTTTGTTCGACCTTCTTTTTCACCTCCATGCTGCCGTCGCTTCTCAGGCCTCAATCTCGAGCGATCGCGCTTCTTAACTTCACCGGGACCGCGTCGTTGACCAAGGCGGTGCTGATTGTGGTGCTGCTGGCGGCCGCCCGCCTGTATCAACTTCCGCTGGGGAAGAACATCTCGGGCATGCTGCTCGGGTTCGCCGCCTATCTGGCGGTGAATGTCGCGAATATGGGCCTTGCGGAAATGTACGGACGTGAGGTCTACGGCCCCATATTTGCCGTAGTGGGGCCCTTGAGTTTTGTTCTCGGCTTGACCATATGGAATGTCGCGCTCTGGCGGTACGAGCCGGTCGTGCCGGTGCCGCGGACATTGCGTGACGGCGTCAAGGGCGCCCCTTCGACCGACAGCGAGGGATTAGAGAGATATAACACCGAGCTGATGAGGTTGTTCCGAAGATGACGGCTTTGGTGATCAACATCGTCCTTGCCGTTCTGGTCCTGATCCTGGCGGCGGCGCTCGCTCGTCAGGGCCGGCGCCAGAGCCACGCGGAAGCCGGAGACGACCGTGACCTTGTGCGTGGCCTTGGAAACGGTGTCAGTCTCGATTTGGCGACCCGGATTTTCGATGCCGCGGACTACCGCTGGCTGCGGGACGAGATCGAGTTTCCGCACCTTGCCGAAATGCTCCTTCGCACCCGCAAAGATCTGGCGCTGCGATGGCTGAGAGGGTTGAGAAGTTCGTTTAATGAGCTGGTTCGGACGCCGCAATCCAATGAAGCCTCGGCCCGCGCGGACGACACCGGCAGTTGGGCCATGCTCTTCCTCACTCTGCGTTTTCACCTGCTGGTTGGTTACGCGCTGTGCGTGGTGCGCCTGTTCGGGCCGTACCATCACCTAGTTCCGTCTTTCGGATGGTTGCAGGCTCTATCGGGCGTGCGAGATAGAGAAGCGCCGGCGGGAGTCCCGCGTGTAGACGGCGTTTCTTAGCGCCCGGCTGAAGAGGTTGTTCTTCGATTCAGGGATTCAAATCACAACTTCATCATTTCTGATTTCGCCGTAGTAATCGCTCCCGCCGCGCCATTGCGGCTTCTGCACGGCGAATCTGTCGCTGCACCTGGCGCGGGGCGGTGCCGCCGAGAACGTGCTTGCGGCGAATATTCTTTTCAGGCGCGGCCGCGATGGCACGGAGCGCCCTGTCCCACGACGGGATGCATTGGTGCGCTTCGACCTCAGTGAGATCCGCGAGAGTCTTTCCCCGCTCCGCGCAGCGCCGCACGAGCGTCCCCACCTGCCGGTGTGCTTCCGCGAATGGAATGCCGCGGCGCACGAGTTCATCCGCGAGGTCGGTGGCGGTGATGAAGCCGCGCGCCATGGCGGGCTTCATTCGGTCGGGATGAACGCGAAGTGTCTCGACCACTCGCGCTGCGAGGCGTAGCGAGTCGCGCGCGGTGTCGACGCCGTCAAACAGCGCCGCCTTGTCTTCCTGCAAATCCCGGTTGTAGGCCATGGGCAGGCCTTTCAAGAGCGCCAGCATGCCAGCAAGCCGGCCCAGCACGCGCGCTGCTTTGCCGCGGATCAGCTCCATGGCGTCGGGATTTCTCTTTTGCGGCATCAGGCTGCTGCCGGTGGAATACGCGTCCGCCGGCTCGACAAAACCGAACGCCGGAGACGAAAAAATCACCAGGTCTTCGGCCAGCCGGCTCAAGTGAACGAGTGTCAGCGCGCAAGCGAACAGCAGCTCGCAGGCGAAATCCCTGTCCGAGGTCGCGTCGACACTATTCTGCGAGACGCGAGCAAAGCCCAGTTCGCGCGCCAGGCGCACGCGGTTGATCGGGAAGGAAGCTCCGGCCAGCGACCCGGCGCCCATGGGCATTTCGTCGGCCCATTCGCGGCAATCTTCCAGCCGGTCGCAGTCGCGGCTGAACATCTCGAAGTAGGCGAGCAGGTAATGGGCGAAAAGGATCGGCTGCGCAGGCTGAAGATGAGTATAGCCGGGCATCACGGCGTCGCGATGTTTTCGGGCGAGATGGTGCAGGGCGTGCAGCAACTCGATGGCGGCGCGCTCGAGCTCGACGGCTGCATCTTTCGTGTAGAGCCGCGCCTCGGTGGCCACCAGGTCATTGCGGCTTCGCCCGGTGCGCAGTTTTTGCGCGATGCTTCCCGCCTGCCGCGCCAGACGAGCTTCGACCCAGGTGTGAACGTCCTCACTCGACTCGCCTTGTGCCCAGTCCGGGTGGCGCTCGATGCGGCGGCGAATGGCGCCCAGGCCTCGAAGCAGTTCGCGGACTTCACCGGCCCGAAGAACCTTGGCTTCGCCCAGTGCTTTCACGTAGGCGCGGTTCACCCTCAGATCGTAAAGAACCCAGCGCTGGTCCAGCGAGAAGGATTCGGAGAAATTCTCGAACTGGGAATCGCGATCATGATGAGCGAAGCGGCCGCCCCAGAGCCTCATCTTGTTCTCCTGCGGGTGGGTCGGGCGCTCTTGGAGGCGGACCGTTTCGAGGCAGCGAGCTTGATGGGCAATCCCAGGATATTGATGAATCCCGCCGCGTCCTTCTGGTCGTAATCGGCGCCCATCGTGAACCCTGCCATGCTGATGTCGTAAAGCGAGAAGGGAGAGTGGCGGTCCACTATTCGGATGTTACCTTTATAGAGGCCAAGCGTCACGGTGCCGGTCACGTGGCGCTGCGTGGCCTCAATGAAGGCGTCCAGCGCCTCGCGCAGCGGCGTGAACCACAGACCGTAATACACCAGCTCGGCGTAGCGCAGCGCCACCTGTTCCTTGTAGTGAAAAGTCTCGCGATCGAGGCACAGGCTTTCGAGCTCGTGGTGCGCGCTGTGGAGAAGCGTTCCGGCGGGTGTCTCATAAGCGCCGTGCGACTTGATGCCCACCAGCCGGTTTTCCACCAGGTCGATGCGCCCCACCGCGTTTGCGCCCCCCACTTTGTTCAGCGTCTCAAGCATCGCAATCGGACGGAGCTTTTTGCCGTTCACCGAGACCGGCAGGCCCGCTTCGAACCCCAGCACCACTTGCGTCTCGCGGTCGGGAGCCCGGCTTGGTGAGACGGAAAGTTTCCATGCGTCGTCGGGCGGCTCGCCGAGTTTGGTTTCAAGCGGCCCGCCCTCGTGGCTCAGATGCCAAATGTTCTGGTCGCGGCTGTACAGGTCCTCCTTGGTGACGGCCACAGGAATGTCGTGATGCTTGGCGTAATCGATGGCGTCCTCGCGCGACCGGATGTCCCATTCCCGCCAGGGCGCAATCACGCGCAACTGCGGCGCCAGCGCCTTGTACGCGACTTCGAAGCGCACTTGGTCGTTGCCCTTGCCCGTGCAGCCGTGCGCGACCGCGTCCGCTCCGCAAGCCCGCGCCACTTCCACCTGGCGCTTGGCCAGCACCGGCCGCGCGAGCGATGTGCCGAGCAAATATTTTCCCTCGTACTCCGCGCTGGCCTTGAGCGCTTTCCACAGATAGCCGGTGATGAACTCCTCGCGCAGGTCCTCGACGAAAACCTGCGAAGCGCCGCTGCGCAAGGCCTTGGCGCGGACCGCGTCGAAGTCGTCGCCCTGGCCCACGTCTCCGACCATGGCGATCACTTCGCAGCCGTAGTTCTCGCGCAGCCAAGGCACAATGATTGAGGTATCAAGCCCGCCCGAATACGCGAGCACCGCTTTTTTCACTTCGGTCTTCGTGCTCGATTCTGTTGTCACGATTTTTTCCTGATCCCTGATTCCTTAAACCCAAATCCTGACTCCTGGCTCCCGGTTTCCTCAATTCCCCAGCAGCTCCTGGATCTTCTTGTGCAGGCGCGCAGCCTCGCGCCCGCCCGCCGCAGCCACAAAAATCGTGTCATCTCCGGCGATGGTGCCCTGGATTTCCGGCCACGGCTCAAAATCCAGCGCCACCGCCACCGAGTGGGCGTTGCCCGGGTGCGTCTTGACAATCACGAGGTTGGACGCGTGCCTGACCTCACGAACAAATTCCTTCAGGATGACGGCCAGCGGCGGCTGGGGTGGCGCCGTCACCGGAGCGGAATCAGCGGCGCGATAGCCGTCGCGCGACTTGATGACGCCCAGCTCCTCGATGTCGCGCGAGACCGTCGCTTGCGTCACGCGGATGCCGCGCCGCTCGAGCTTGCGCAGCAACTCCGACTGCGTCCGCACGTGGTCGCTCCGAAGCAGCTCCAGGATCTGGGCTCGCCGGTAGAGATTGTCCATGCAAATTTATACAGACAGCTTATAAATATACTCCATCGAAGAGGATTTGCAAGCGTGAAGGTGAGGCAGCTATGCCCAGCGTCGACACCTAGCCCTGCGGAGAAAAACAAAAGGAAGAGAGCGCCAGCGATGATCCGGCGCTCTGCCCGTCAAGTTCGACCCATAAAGAAGCCGGCTATTGCCCGGCCTGCTTGGCCGCTATTTCCCCGATGAAGGGAATCATGTAGCGTTCGTTGTTGTAGGCCTTGTACATCAGGAACAGCCAGTAGAGGAAGATCGCCAGGCCCAGCAACCCATCCACGAAGATAAAGATCAACCCGAAGATCCCAAACGAAACACGGATCAGAATCCCGGACACAATCCCGAAGGCAATCCAAAACACAATGATCGCCACGTTAAAGAAAATCGATTGGAACGCGTGGAAGCGCACAAACTTGTCTTTGTTGTAAGGCTCGATTACGAGAAAGACGATTCCCGTAATGAAGCCAGCGATATAAGCCAGCAGACCCGCTATGTTGGACGCCAAGGGCGCGCTGGTGCTCGCAGGAGCGACGGCACTTGGTCCAGCCGTTGGGGTTGGGCGCGGTTGCGTAGTGGCTGTCACACCCGGCGCTGGCGGCGCCGGCGCTGCGGCAGCCTTTACGGGCGCTCCGCACGCAGGGCAAAAAGACATTCCATCGGCCACATTCGTTCCGCACTTTGAGCAGAATGGCATTGTGGTACTCCTTTCGAATCCGACTTAGGCTTTGGTCTCCCCTCCGGCGAAGTAACGCTGACCCAGCACGAATTGAAGGACCTGCTCGCGTTCCCGAAGGTGGGAGATTCCGACCGCGCGGACTAGTCATAACATAAAGTCGTTCAAGACACAACCGTCGCTATCGCGCAACTAGTGATCGCCTTCGCATCGCGTGCCGCAACGTTGCTGGAAGGGGTCGAAAAGGTCGCCATGAATCTTCCGCCTGCGCTACTTCCGCCGGCCCGCGGTCCCTGTTGGATTGCAACGGTCAGGCTGTTCCTGCCGGATTGCAACCATGCCGAATCGCATGCCGGCTCACAAGGTTACTCAGGGGGCGGAGCCAACATTGACCTCACCTCTTGTCCGCGGCAACGCTGGACCCACATCTCTCGCCGCCCGGCACCTTCCTTCGCGCCGCCCGCTGTCTTAGTCTACAATACAAGCAGAAGAGTTTGGGAAGGGAGCCAACTATGCCTCAACCGAAACAGATCGCCTGGGCGCAACTGCGTGTGGGAGTTTTGGTGCTGGTCAGCATGATCCTCTTCGCCGTGGGGATTTTCTTCATCGGCGGCCAGGTCGGCTTTTTAAGCCGTCACTACATACTCAAGTCGTACTTTCCCAGCGCGGGAGGTGTGAAGGAAGGCGCCGAAGTACACCTGGCGGGGATTGCGGTGGGCAACGTGCATAAGATTCAGCTCTCGCCCTTCACCGATCCCAGCCGCGCGGTCGAAATCGACATGCGCCTGACGCGGCACTACCAGGATCAGATCCGCTCCGACTCGATTGCCACGATTGAGACCGCGGGTCTCCTGGGCGAGGCGTACATTGACATTACTCGCGGTGGGTCAGGCCAAGCGATTATCCCGGACGGCGGCCAGGTGACAGGCCAGCAGCCGCCCGACATCAAGCGCATCGTGCAGAACGCCAACGACGTTGTCTCCAACTTGCGCGTGCTGAGCACCACGCTAAATGACATCACCAATCAGATTCAGACCGGAAATGGGACCATCCACCAGTTCCTCTACGATAAGGGCCTCTATAATCGCCTCAACGACACCACCGCGAAGCTCGACGCCCTCGTTACCGGCGTGCAAAACGGCGAGGGCACGCTGGGCAAGTTGGTGGCGGACCAGACGGTCTACAACCAGGCTGTGGCGACGTTGAACCGTTTGAACCAGATCATGGACGACGTTCAGCACGGCAACGGCACCGTCGCCAAGTTCATCTCTGACCCGACGGTCTACAACAACCTCCAGCAGCTCACCACCCAAGCCAACGCGCTGATTGACAAGCTGAATTCTTCGCAAGGAACACTGGGCAAGCTCGCCAACGATCCCGAGCTTTACAACCGGATGAATGACACCATGGCTCGCCTGAATACCGTCGCGGACCGCATCGATAAAGGCGAGGGCACGCTCGGGAAACTCTCCACCGACCCGACACTTTACAACAACCTGAAAGACAGCTCGGCGTCCATGCGGGATTTCCTGACGGAATTCAGGAAGAACCCGAAACGATATTTGTCGATAAAGCTGCACATCTTTTGAAAGAACAGGAATTAGGAATTAGGAATTAGGGACCCGAAGCCGGTGCCACGCTTTTCTTTCGCGTCCTGTTCCGCTAAGATGGCATCTCGAACCGAAAGGAGGGGCATCGAACCAGCAATGGCCACAGCCACATCTTCGTGGATCACCGAGCGCGTGCAAGAAGCCCTTCATGGCGGGCTGAGCCGCGCCTACGAGAAGCTCAAGGTTGATCCCGAGCATTACCTCGCCCATCTGCGTCGCGCGCACGGGATTCCGATCCGATCCTTTCACGACGTTTATGACCTCCACATCAACGTCCTGGACGACATCGCGGACCAAACGGTTGCGGCGGGCAGGAAGCTGGCGGCGGCCGAAGGCTTGGGACTGGGACTGGGCGGGATTTTCACCGCGCTGCCGGACATTGGCGTACTGAGCGCGATCACGCTTCGCATGATTCAGAAGCTAAGCCTGGTCTACGGCTTCGAGTATTCGACGGACACGGAAATTGCCGACCTTTGGATTGCGGCGGCGAGTGCCGCGGGCGTGAATCTGGGAAAAGAGTTGCTAGAAAAAGAGGTGATCGAGCGCTTCGTCCCTCGCGTCATCCAGCGCATCGCCATCGAAGCCGGCGCGGAGGTGGCGGAAAAATGGGCGGCGCGCGTGGTGCCGGTGGTTAGCGCATTCACCGGCGCCGCCTTGAACTACTATTTCATCCGCCAGTGGGGGCGCCGCGCCAAGCACCACTTCCGGGAACGCCACCTGCGCGTGCGCGGCGGCCATGAACTCCCGCCCATCGACCCGCGCCTCGAGCTCGCGGCCCACCGGTAGCTTATAACGATATGGATTGGTTGCGTTGGGCTCCGCTCGGAGCAGTAAGCCTCCACATTCTCGAGGAGTTCGTGTTCCCTGGCGGATTTACCCTATGGTACAGAAGATACCGAGCCGATGCGTCCAGGATCACGAGGCGTTTCCTTGTCATCATCAATGCCGCCTTGCTGATCGTGTGTGTTGATGCGGCGTACCTCGGGCGCACGCCGGTCGGGACTGTTTACTGGCTCATCGTCGCAGCCTTGCTGTGCTCGAACGGGTGCTGGCATGTATGGGCCAGCTACAAATCGCGGGCCTACTCGCCTGGCGTGATTACGGGCGTCACGGTCTACGTGCCGCTAGCGCTCTATGGCTACGTCGAGATGCTACGCTCTGGCACTGCTTCCATCGCATCGGCACTGATCGCATTCATGATCGGCTCTTCGTACCAGGTTTGGTCCGCCGTTTACCACAGTAGACGTACTCGGAAACTGTGAACGGACTGCGCCGTGAGGTAGTCTCCAATGGGCAAAGTCCTGAATGCCATACTCTTCGGGGCGAGTTCGCTTTGTATGGCGTGTCGCGGCTATGCAGGGCAACAGCCGGCTTCGCCCACTCAGCACCAACAGGAAAATCAGGCCGACGCTTCGACAAACGGCATCAAACCGCGCGCATCGGCGGAACGCTACGCTGCTCAAGCTCGACTGAAAGACGTCGGGATCGGCGCGACGCTGCTGACCGCGGACGAGGTCCTCAGAGTTTTTACCACCGATCTCAACAGTTGCTGCGTCGTTTTGGAGGTCGGATTGTATCCGGAGACCGGGAGAAGCTTGGAGATCGCGCGCAAAGATTTCAGCCTTCGTGTCGCCGGATCGGACTCTGCCGTCAAGCCGTTCAGCCCCAACCTTCTTGCCATGACACTCAAACTCAGCCCCCGCGGCGGAAGCATGACTCCACACGGGTCGGTAGGAGTTGGCTATGGAGTCGGCGGCGCCGATCCCAGGACGGGCCAACTGGGCGGGCACAGCGTTGACACTTCAGCAGAGGTGAGCCTGGGCAAGCCACCATCTGACTCACAGCCCTCCGAGCTCGACCGCCAACTGATGGAATTGGAACTCACGAAGAAAGGCCTTCCAGAAGGCAGTGTATCCACCCCTGTGGCCGGTTACCTATACTTCCCGCTGACCAAGAAAAAAAAGAGAGCCCGCCGCCAGCTAGAGTGTACGCTGGCCGGCGAGAAGATTACTCTTGCCCTTCCCTGACTGCGGGTCGAGGCGTATGTTGGTTGTGGACACGACCGGAGGTGAAAGATGGCGACCACACGGCTTACGAAATGGGGAAACAGCTTGGCGGTGCGCCGACCGATTGCACTGGCCGCGCTTTTTTCCCTGGCGACGGGCGTAGCGTGCGCCGCGCAATCAGAGAAAGGGGCGACGCCGTCGTTTGAGCCAGCCCACGTTGTTCACGTGGTGGACCCAGAACACTCTGCCGCAAGTATTGCCTATGGCGTCGTCATCCTGAAGGTAGCCGTGAGCCCGTTGGGCACCGTCGATGGCATTGACGTAGCCAACGCCGCGCCGTCGCTGACCGAAGAAGCCGAGCGCACAGTCAAGGCGTGGAAGTTCGAGCCTGCGAGGTTCCATGGCGAACCAATCAAGAGCTGGATTACCGTCTCATTCGCGTACAGCATTTCGTTCAGCCTGCGCCCACCATGGGTCGCCGAACCTCAGCCGGAGAAACCGTTGGGGTTTCAGCCCATCCAAATTCTTTCGGCGATAGAAGCCCCGTTCCCGATCACCAGTGTTGCCAATCCCCTCGTGCCTGTCAGTGTGATTTTGCAAGTTACGGTGGGAGAATCCGGCTCGGCGGACCACATTGAGGTTATCCATGCCATGCCGACGCTTACCGAATCGGCGGAACAGACAATTAAAATGTGGAAGTTTCAACCTGCCACGCTTGACAACAAACCCGTAAGCAGCGTAATGATTGCCTCGTTCACATTTCGCCATCCCTGGGCAGATGTGCCGCCTAACAGGTGAGCTGGGAATGAAGGGTCGTATCCCGCGAGGCGGCACGTCAGCCCCGTTGCGCAAAGGAGGTTGGGGATGCGAGCCACTTAGAAACCGAAAAGCCCACGACTTGACGTGCCCTTGGTGTCTAAAAGTACTCGCCGGAAGCGCAGCCTGCGTCGGCTCGGCTCGCACATCACGCCAAAGAACCGGCACGAAGAAACCGATTGGGGCCGGCGAGAAGGCAAGGAAGTCTGGTGAAGTACGACATTTCCTCACTTTCCCAGATTGAGCGCGTACGGGCGAAGCTGCCCAAGCTCCAGCAAAAAAACTCTTGACATCAGCTAAAACAACTGTTATATACAGTTGTTTGAGACGGTCGTTTGGAATGTGTGTTTGAACTTATGGGCAATCAAGTAGACCAGATCAACGGTGCAATCCCAGCCGCAGACCACGAAACGCGCCAGCGGGTGCTGGAAGTGGCGGAGAGGCTATTTGCCGAGCACGGTTTCGAGAATGTAACCGTCCGTGACATCTGCAAGGAAGCGGGCGCGAATGTGGCAGCGGTGAACTACTACTTCCGGGACAAGTGGGGACTGTATCTGGAGGTCGTCCAAAAAAACATCGAATTCTCGAAGCAGATGAGCAAATTGGCGCACAATCCGGGCCCGAACAAATCGCCGGAAGAGCGGCTGCGCCACTACATTAGTACCGTTCTTCAGCACATTCTGAGAGAGGGCGAGTGCTGGCAGGGACACTTGATGGCGCGCGAGATGAACGACCCGACCCCCGCCCTCGACGTTATCTTCGAGCAGGCGATCCTGCCCAATTCGTTGCGGCTGCACGCACTCGTGGCAGAAATCATGGGCCTGCCAGCCACAGACCCTCGGGCCGGCGCCTGTGCCGGGAGCATCCAAACGCAAATATTTGGATTGGCCAACCCGGTGGCTAGGCGCTTCATTCCGAGGTTTACGCCGGAAATAATTGAGGGCATCGCTCAGCACATCGTCGAGTTCTCGCTGGGTGGCATTCGGGCCGTCGCACAGCAAGCCGCTGAGGTAAAACCGTGAAGCATGGATTCCCGCCTGCGCGGGAATGACAAGAGTGAAACCGGGCCGGGCTGAATATCGTATGGCATCGTGAGGACATGATGTTCCGACATCTTCCGCTGGTCTTCAAAAACTCGTGGCGCAATAGGCGCCGCACCGTGCTCACTATCCTGAGCGTGGGAGTTTCGCTCTGCCTTTTGGGCCTGCTGATGGCGATTTATCACGCGCTCTTCTTCAGCACGCCGACGCCCGGCTCTGAAATGAGGCTGGCCACGCGAAACCGCGTTTCATTGGGCCTGCCCCTGCCGCAGTATTACGACGAGAAAATCCGAGCGCTTCCGGGGGTCCGCGAAGTTGAAATCGAACAGTGGTTCGGCGGGAAGTACATTGACGCCCGCCCGGAGCACATGTTTGCGCGCCTGGCGGTTGAGCCGGACAAATTCTTCACGATTTACCAGGATGTCAAAATTCCGGAAGACCAAAAGAAGGCATTCCAGCAGGAGCGCAGCGCTTGCATTGTCGGCCGCGATCTGCTTGAGAAGCAGCATTGGAATCTCGGCGACCACATCACGATTAAGGGCGACATCTTTCCCGTCAACCTGGAGTTCACTGTGCGCGGGGTTTTCGACGCCGACGACGCCTTTATGAGCCGGTCGCTTTACTTCAATAAGGAGTTTCTGGAGCAAAGCCTGCCCCTCGGCCGGCGAGGCTACGTGGGAATGTTCGTCAGCCTTGCCGCCACACCCGACGATGTGCCACGCATCGAAAAGGCCGTGGACGAGATGTTCCGCAATTCTCCCACCCAGACCAAGACCGAAACCCAAAGCGCCTTCGGCCTCAGCTTTCTGGCCTTTCTGGGCAACGTGAAACTGATTCTGATGAGTGTCTGCGCGGCGGTCACGTTCACTATCATGCTGGTCTCGGCCAACACCATCGCCATGTCGGTGCGTGAGCGCGTGCGCGAAGTCGGCGTCCTCAAGACGTTGGGGTACACCAGCAAAACGATTCTCGGCATCATCCTGGGCGAGGCGGTGACGATCTCACTCGTTGGTGCGGTCCTCGGACTGGGCCTCGCCAACCTGCTGGCGCTCATGATTCGGCGCAACGTGCCGGCCATGAGCTCCCAGCTTGCGACGGTGGAGATCGTACCGTCCGTGGCGGCGCTCTGCCTGGCCCTGGCCGCGATCATCGGCGTGGTCAGCGCCTTCATCCCGGCTTACGGCGCCTCGCGCATCGCGATTGTCGATGCGCTGAGGAGTGATGAGTGATGGCCATGGCGAATTGCAGACGATTTTGGATTTTAGATTTTGGATTGAGCGAAACAGTGGCAGGCAGCCATGGAAAGTGGAAGGAAGGCGTCGGAACGAAACTGGAATGTGCTTTGTTTTCTATGGGATGGATTCTGCGGTTCTGTCACTACTCCCAATTTGGGTCGGCCAGACGGGATTGTGGTGAAAAAAGATGTTAAAAAACGAGGTTCGAAGCCACCATCTTATTGAAAACAAAGAAAGTCGTTTGGGAACGAACCCAAGAACGAACCCAATTTTGGGGGGAACGAAGCCACTTTTTTGAAGCAGTGGCATGTGTCAAGTGGCGAGTGGCAAGTAACAACACCGGTAATGGGAGGCACGTGGCGGGCAGCGAGTCGCACGATCTTTTCCTCTTGCCACTTGGCAGAAGGCTTAAGCGAGGGGCAAGTGAAATGGGATTCGGGTTTCGGGTTTGGGGTTTCGCAAAAGCTCGACCGGGTTACCTCTTTCCCGAACCCCTAACCCCGAATTCCGAACCCCGTAACAGGAGCAGGAATGGCGATCCCAATTGCCTACAACTTCCGTAACCTTGTGGTCCGAAAGACGACGACCATCATGACCGCGCTCGGCATTGCGCTTACCGTTGCCGTGGTGCTTGCCATCATGGCCATGGTGCACGGGCTGAGAACCTCTCTCACCTCGACCGGCGACCCGCTTCACGTTCTCGTCCTTCGCAAAGGCGCAAACTCGGAGTTGGTCAGCAATTTCGGCCGCGAGGGATTTCAGACGCTGAAAGAAAAAACTGGCATCGCCCGCGACTCGTCCGGAAACCCGCTGGCTTCGCTTGAATTGGTGAGTGTGGTCAACCTGGCGAGTGTGGACGCCCCCGACGGCATGAACATCAATATCCGCGGCCTTGAGCCGATCGGCATCCAGATGCGAAGGAACTTGAAGCTGGATGCGGGCCGGTGGTTCGAAACCGGCAAGCGCGAGGTCGTGGTGGGCGCGTCCATCGCCAAGCGCTTCCCGGACGCTCGCCTGGGCAAGCAGCTTCACTTCGGAACTGGCGACTGGGAGGTGGTGGGCGTGATGTCCTCCGGCCAGAGCGCCGTCAACTCCGAAATCTTCGCCGATCTCAACCAACTCAGCTCGGACCAACACCGCAGCCAGGTTCTGAGCTCAGCCTTGGTGCGCGCCACCGATCCCGTGGCCGCCGACGCAATGGTGAAAGGCATCTCGAACGATCAGCAGTTGAATATGGACGCCGAACTCGAGACAACTTACTACGAATCGCAGACCTCGTCCGGGTCGCTCATCCAAATCCTCGGTACCTTTGTGGGAATCATCATGGGCGTGGGGAGCAGCTTCGCCGCCATGAATACAATGTACGCAGCCGTGGCGCGGCGTTCGAAGGAAATTGGAACGCTGCGCGTCCTGGGATTCTCGCGCTTCAGCATTCTGACGAGTTTCCTGCTGGAGTCGGTCCTGCTGGCCATCCTGGGCGGCGCGATCGGCTGCCTGCTGGTGCTGCCGCTGAATGGCACCACCACCGGAGTAGGCAATCTCATGACGTTTAGCGAGACGGACTTTAACCTGATGGTAACGCCGCGCATTATGCTTTCGGGTATCGTGTTCGCCGTGTTCATGGGCGCGGCCGGCGGTCTTTTCCCGGCGTGGAATGCCGCGCGGAAGCAAGTGTTGACGGCATTGAGGGCGATTTGAAGATAAGTTCGTCAGTATTTCAGTGGGTCAGTTGGTCAGTGCGTCAGCTAACGGCTCTGACTGAAATGCTGACGAACTGAAGAACTCCGAGGCACTCTATGGTCTTGACTGACTAACTGAAGTACTGACAGACTGAAGAACTTTTCGAAGGGGCAACATGGAAGCCGAGTTAAAGAGTCTACAGATCGACCGCGGCCAGCGGCGTGAGCACCAGCCGTCGAAGTGGGCGACGCGTTGGATTATCGCTGGCGTCACGCTCTTTCTTCTTCTGGGAACAGGCAGGCTGGCATACAACAAATTGAACGCCTCGACGGAAGTTGAGACGCAACGCGTCACCGCTGTCTCGACCGGCTCGGGCAGCGCACTTGGCCAAGGCGTCGTGCTGAATGCTACTGGCTACATTGTCGCTCATCATGAGATTCAGGTGGCTTCGAAGGTGGTCGGACGCGTCAAGTGGATTGGGGTGGAGAAGGGCGATCGTGTGAAGGCCGGACAAGAGCTCGTGCGCCTTGAAGACGACGAGTATCGAGCTCAGGTCGATCAGGCCAAAGGCAACCTGGAAAATCTTCAGGCTCGGCTGCTCGAGGCCGAGCACGGGTCACGTCCGGAAGAAATCGCGGTGGCCAAAGCGAATCTCGAACAGGCAAAAGCCAACATGGTGAACGCCAAGGTCACGCTTGATCGCACGAAAGAGTTGGTGGCGCAGGGCGTGCTTGCGAAGCAGCAACTCGACGATGCTCAGGCCAAATACGACGACGCCGTGGCGCACGTTGCATCCCTCGAGAAGACTCACGAGCTGGCTCGCCTCGGCCCGCGCCAGGAGGAAATTGACTCTCTCCGAGGCCAGGTGGAGCAGGCCAAGGGCACATTGGCTTACGCTCAAAACATGCTCGACAACACTATCATCCGCTCGCCCATCAACGGCACCATCCTGGAGCGCGCGGTGGAGCAGGGCGAATTCGTCACCAACGGTTTTGTGGGCGACAAAGGCGCGAAAGGCTACGTCGTGACACTGGCGGACTTGAATGATCTTCAAGTGGAGCTCGACATCAATCAGAACGATTTCGCCCGGCTGCACATGAACCATAAAGGAATCGTCACCACGGACGCCTATCCCGACCGCAAATACGATGGTGTGATCGAGGAAATCTCGCCCAAAGCCGACCGGCAAAAAGCCACGGTGCAGGTGAAGGTGCAGATTCTCCATCCCGATTCGTACTTGAGGCCGGAGATGAATGCCAGTGTGGCGTTTCTTGCCGACGAACCCAATGCTTCGCCGGGCGCCGCGGCCAAGCCGCTCATCGTGGTGCCCGCCGACGCCGTCAAGAACGATGCGGTCTTCGTGATGGTGGGAGGCAGGGCCGTTCGGCGAGCCGTGAAGACCGGCCCCACCAACAGCCGGGGAGTGCAAATCAACGACGGACTGATTGGCGGTGAGGACCTGATCGTGAATCCACCGGCCAATCTGAAGGATGGCGACCGCGTGCGTGCGAAGTCAGCCGGTTAGTAGGTCAGTATTTCAGTAAGTCAGTTAGTCGGTACGGAAGCGAATTGAGGGTCTCATAAATCCAGGCGCAGACAAACTGAAACACTGAGGAGCTGAAATACTGACAAACTGAAATACCGACAAACTGTCAAAAGGAATTTCCTCTATGAGCGAAACCGTCATCCAGACCAAGGGTCTCACCAAAGAATATATTCGCGATGAATTTCATGTTGTCGCGTTGAAGGACGTAGACATCGAGATCGACCGGGGCGAATTCGTGTCCTTAATGGGGCCGTCGGGCTCGGGCAAGTCCACTCTGCTGCACTTGATCGCGGCCATGGACATGCCCACTGCCGGAGAGATTCGCGTGCTCGGGGAAGACCTGCTGACCCTCAGCGACGGCCAGATTGCGCACTGGCGAAATGCGAACATCGGGTTTGTCTTCCAATCCTTTAATTTGATCCCGGTGCTGACGGCGTTTGAAAACGTGGAGCTGCCTCTGAAGCTCACCAACCTGAATAAGAAGGAGCGCGCCGAGCACGCCACCACGGCTTTGAAGCTCGTCGGGCTCGGCGACCGCCTCGGCCACTACCCTCGGCAGCTTTCGGGCGGCCAGGAGCAGCGCGTCGCCATCGCGCGCGCCATCGTCACCGACCCGGCGTTGATTCTCGCCGATGAGCCCACCGGAAACCTCGACGCCGCGTCTGCTGACGAGGTGCTCACGCTGCTCTCGCGCCTCAATAAGGAATACGGCAAAACGATTGTCCTGGTGACGCACGACCCGCACGCCGCCCGCTTCGCCACCGTCACGCACCATTTGGAGAAAGGAGAGTTGCTGCCGGACGCGAAGGTGGCGTCGTGAAAATCAGGCTGCTGATTCGCTTCAGTTAAGGGAAAGAATTTCAAATGGGAAATGGGAAATGGTGTCCTACAGGCGATTGCATTTCTCCATTTGCCATTTCCCATTTACCATGACCCATTTGCCATTTCGCCGCTGCCCGTGGCACGTGTTAGAATCGAGAACGAGCTGGAGTGGCGGAACTGGCAGACGCAGCAGACTCAAAATCTGCCGCCGGTCACCCGGCATGGGGGTTCAACTCCCCCCTCCAGCATGAATAGTGTGACGGGTCAGGGTTATTGTCGCAGATGGGTCAGGGTTTTTGTCGCAAAAATGCGACGGTTCAGGGTTTTTGTCGCAACTAGGAGGCAGAAACACTAAGAACGTAAGAGGCGAGGAGCCTGGCTG